>Ga0214543_1003604_pt1 | contig 29945 bp, 21 predicted proteins | sample CNSS2metaG_FD_160094 | JGI IMG/M metagenome (GOLD analysis project Ga0214543, IMG submission 160094) | Root nodule microbial communities from cowpea collected in UCLA plant growth center, Los Angeles, California, USA - CNSS2 | ecosystem: Host-associated > Plants > Roots > Nodule | place: USA... | reverse complement strand
TTAACACTTTATCAAATCATCAATAAAATTAATTTTAGTTCATTTTTGTGTACTTTTTGAATTTATATATTTTATTTATTTTTTATTATAAAAATAATTTTATTAAATTAATAAATTATAAATGCAGATGTGTAATTGTAAATAAAGGAGGTTTCAAACCTCCACAAAATAATAGTTACCAATAGAAAAGGTTAAAACCCTCAACAAAACAACCTCCGCAATATAACTTGGAAATAGAAGAGGTTAAAACCCTCCACAAAACAACCTCCGCAATATAACTCGGATACCAGGGGTCGTCCAAAACCTCCGCAAATAGTTTGTGACGACTCTAATTTTGGAGGTTTAGAAAACCTCCACAAATTAATTTGCAGGGGGTGAAAACCCCCACAGATTGACAAAATAACCTCCACTAAATAATATTTTTTTTGTAGTGATGGTTGATTCTTTAGCCTCCCTTGGCTGCCATTCAACTAGGGTTTTTTCTTGCCCTTTCACCTTCATGCCAAAGGATTTTTTGCAAAAAGAAAGTTTAGTTTAGTTGCACCTTCATTCAACCAATTCATGTTTCATGATGATTAATATAATTCTATGATTACATTATCACTTAACATGATCAAGCATATTAATAAAAATACCAATAATTAAAAAAACACACAATTGGCATACATAGGACTCAAACCCAAGTCCTCTCACACAATTAAGTACTCTCAACCACTTGAACTAGTACTTTTTCACGTCACATCAATCACTATTAAATGCCATAAAGGCTTTCACGATCCGTATTTATTAATTAATTAATTAAATTTCACTGGTCTTACAGTAACAAATCTAAATTTTACAACGGTTCACGTGTTTAGAACTACCACATAAAATAACAATAATAATAATCACCGTCATAATAAAAATAAAAATAATAAGACGAAGATGAAAATTGATAAAGTCAAACAATTCTTATCACAAGAGGAAGAATATAAGGTAAAATTATAAATTGAGAAATGATTAGAAATAGCCTGGATTGAGACACATAGAGCACTATCGTTATTCGTTAGAGAGAAAAGCTTCCACATAGTGCTGATAACGTGTTATGAAATAAAGCCGAATAACAGAGAGAATAAGAATAATAGATAATAGAGAAAAGAAGAAGCAATAGAGAATAGAGAATAGAGAATAGGGAGCAACTCATTTGTGTATTATTATTGATAGGAAGAGACGTATTTATAGATACAACATGTAATCCATAAAGGAAACAAATCAACTTAGTTAATACAAATATTTACATAAAGAGTAATGAATCATATGAGTATCAATCATATGAGTAAATGTATCAAATCAATGGACAATCATTAATTCATAACAATATTGGACTTGTCTATTGAATCTCACCTTATTTGTTAGTCTATTAAGAATGTTTTCTAATAAAGATTTTTACACAAGTATCGTTCATTAATGAGAAGTTTCATAGTTTCATTTGACATTATTGGTGATATAGATATGTCATGGAAATAAGAAAGAATTGCCATGTAGAAGAGACTAAGGTTCGAGGACATAATTAATGAGCCTCATGTACATTAGAAAGGTGTTGAAAAACATTTAAGTACTTAACCTATAATTATTCTTCTAAAAGACACAAATGGAGGTATCTATATTACACAATTTTTTAATATTGTGAAGTATCTCTAGAAGCAGGGAGTATATAATTTCATAACCATTTATTTGAGTGTGAGCTTCGTAATCAAACATTATTATTGTATAACCTAAAAAAACTTTGTGTACTTTGCATGCTTAAACCCAATGGAAGTTTAAGTGGAGATTTATAGAGGTATTGTGTACTTGGATTGTCAAGAATGACTTTACGTACTTGTTGTAAGCTAAGAGTGGTTGTAATAATATTGTCACTTTTGGAGAACTAGACATAGCTCAAATTGGGATCAACCAACACAAAATTGTGTTATTGATGATCCTTCTTTGCACACAAGGCTAAGTATTGCTTGAAAGCATTTTTGCACAAAGATTGTAAGTGTCATCAACAACATTTGTTCTTCAAATAGAGCTTCTTTATATACAATGACAGAGGATTTAAGTAGTGGGAGGGGGCCACGACCCCTGACTTTAAAAAAAAATTTAAATTACATATATTTTAAATTTTTTAAATTTTAAATTTTTAAATTTTTTAAATCATATGTATTTTTTAAAATTAGGTAATAATATATTGAAAATTAACAAAAATTAAATATGATATTTTTAATTTTTTTATAAAGTACAATCTTTAATAAAATAAAATTAAATATAACAGAGAAAAAAAATTATTAAGATAGTTTTTATTTTCTCTCTTATTGTTTCTTTTTTTAGTTTTTGATATATTGTATTCATCTCTCATGTTTATATGTTTTTCTTTTTGTTATTATAAATAAAAAGGTTAGACAAACTTATTATATTTGTCTTCATTCTTTATATTTTCTCTTCCATTTTTTTATAAAAAAAATAGAGGTAACTCTCTCTTGTCTCACATGATAGTGAAACATTTATTTAATATATAGCATTATTTTTTTTATCCCATGACCTTTTTGTATAATAATGTATTATGTGATTTTTCATAATTAGTTTTTAATTGTGACTTGATTATCATAGTTTTTTTTAGTAATTATGTCTCACAATTTTTTATTAGATTATGATAAAAAAAATTAGTTTAAATTTTTTTAAATATGTATATTGATGAAAAATAAAAGAATAAATTCATTTTTTAAAAGTGATAAAAAAGAAACTATCAATGAAGATGAAAACAGAACAATATGGTTTCTCATCGCATAACAATGAAATGAAAGTATGTGAAGACTTTTGAATGAATCTATGTACATTAATAGAATGGAAGATGAATATTTGTAAATAATATGGTTATTTACATTGAAAACAAAATAACTGAAAAATTTAGTTATGATTTAATTATTGATGAGTTCAAAAATATGAAAAAAACGATAGACAATTATTTAGATATGTACAACTTCTAATTATAACTATACTAAATTATGTATTTCTTTTTGTTGAATTATTATACCATATGCCAATTTCTTTGTGTGTGTAAAAGGCAAAGAAATGTTACAATTAAAGCTTAATTGATAATGTTTTATTTTCTATAGGTTTCAACTTTGGACATTTGACATTTGATATAATGTTTTTATGTTGTCTTTAGTGACTTTGTTAGATTTGTAATATTCGTTAGAACCATTCACTACAAAACCCCATTAGACGATGATGTTTTATTGATAACAAAATCTACAAAGAAGTGAAAACATAAGTTAGAAAGATTTAAGTATCTAAGTCCCAAGTTAGCCAATAAATAAATAGAATATACTTGTGCAAGGACTACACTAGATTAGACCATATACCAATTAGAAGCTATCTAAGGTATGTCAATAAAAAAACTGCTATTGGGTAATATGTGATTAGACGTTGTGAATTAATGTAGCATATAATTGATTTTTTATTATGTCTAGCGTGTGCTCATAAGTTGAAGCAAGAATTATCAAAAGTATAGTAGACGAGACAAGTCAAAGAGTGACCATTAGATGAGATAAGATAGAGCATTATCAGATGAGTCAAAGCTGACAAACATTCACCAAACGAGTGAAGACAACCATATGAGTCATATTGACTAGACGAATAAAGTTGATTAGAGGAGTCAATAAATATTAGACTATGTGAAAGTTAAACCAATGACCAAACGAGTACATTAACCAAATGTTCCAATAGTAAATTGACCTGATAATACAAAAAAGCAATGCAAACTAAGACAAGTCCACAAAAGCATCAAACTAAACAAAGAATTGAGTCTGATACATATTAGTGAAGAAAATTTGTACATTGAAAAGGAAGACTAAATCAACAAACAAAGTATCAAATTCTTCATGATGAAAATCAAGAGTTAGAGGAAAGATGGTTATTTGAATATTTGATTTAAGAATTGGTTGAAGATTGCAAATCTTGAAGAATATCCTACATGATTAAAATTCATCAATCAAAGAATGGATCACGAACAAACATGTATTCTGAAGAAAGAAGGAAAAATTACAAAATATATGAAGAATATCTTGGAGAGTTATATTCAAAGCTATAATGGTAATATGAATTGAAGGGTGAAGAAATTCAAGACAAAATACATAGAAGGAAAGAAAGAATAATTCAAGGAAACAAAATACTTTGAAAATTATATCAAGGCCTTCCTTATGCATAACAAGATGAAAATATTTATTTTAAAATAATTAAAGAGAAAAGATGCAAAGATGAAAACACATCAACATTCATATTATTCAATATAAATATAAATATTGAAGACCTAGATGAAGATTTTGTGGAAAATATAGAAAACACATGTGAACAAAATCAATATACAAGGTCAAGAAGATTCAAAGGAAAAGCATTGAGCTTATAGAGTTAAATTCTATTAGTTGTGAGTGACATTGGATGTGAGATCAACCATTGTAATAATCTTCATTTTTGTGAAATTTACTTTGTGAGCTTCAATTGTACTCTTTTACTTTGAGAGAGAATTTGATTATTCCAATTGAGAGTTCTCGATCTCAAGAAAAGATTGAGAAAAATATCTAGAGAGGGATACCTAGAGAGTTTGAAACTTGTGATACCTAGGGAGGTTGATACTCATGATACCTAGAAAGTAAATCATACATTCTTCATGATTGTTTTAGATGCATTTTTAACAAAAGAACAAAGTTAAACCATCAAAATCCTTAAGGCTAAGTACACAAAGTTTGTAAAGGCTACCCACTCAACACACACCCCTAAGACCACTTTAAAACACAATTATTTTTGGTCAAATTGATCAATATGCATTAGTTCAAGACACCCTTAAATGAAGCAAAATTATTACTAGGATTTTTTTTTGTTTCCCATAACACACATTTAATAGAAAATATTGTCTTTGAATGATGATTAGGTAATTCTCTTACGAGATTCAACTTTTACAATTTTTAGATTAATCTCAACGTAGTCCCATTTTGTGTCACACCTAATACTTTTCTTGAAAAAAATGTTAAGCAAGAGACATTTTCATACGATAGCTCAAACAAGTCTATTTTGTACGAGTTACATAATCTCTTGGTAGAAAATATAGTAGTCAAATTATTCTTGACTAAACTCTAGCCTTTGCCAAATAGAAAGTTATATTAATTATCACATGATGACATATATTTTGTACAAACATTTATAACTTTATGGTACAATTAATGCAATTTCATATGCTTTAATTTCACTTTTTTTAGGTCATTTCCTTTCAATTGGTAATAAATTACGTACATATTTCATAATTTTGTATTTTCAACTTATTTGACCTTTTCTCATTGTTAGGCTCATAACACTTTTTTCAGATATTCTTTTTAACTAGTTATAATTACATTGGATTTTAAATTTTTAGGACTTCAAAATGGATATATATTCTTGCTATATTTGGAGTTCTCTACTATTTTCTACCATTTAATTTTAATATTAAGGCAAATTTTTTGAAATTGTGTAAAGGAATCAATGTGGATTAGTTTTTCTTTATATTAGCATAAAATTTGTAATTGGGCTTGTGGACCTAATTAGAGTCCATTTAGGCCCATTTTTGCTTCAAAATTCAAATAATTTAGATAGTCTAAATGTGCTTTAAATAGATAAAAAAACATTTTACAAAATTTCAAAGTTTAAGGATTTTTCTCTTCATCTCGATTTCTCTATTTTATCTCATTTTTGTTCTTAACTTTTTGTGTTATTCTCTCCTGTGCATTTGGCATTCTTCATCCATGGAGAACTAAATTATGAGAATCAATTCATGAAATCAAGATCAAACAAGTCGAATCGAGCTTTTAACCAATTATTTAATGCTTTGAGTTTGTTCTTCTATTTTCTAATTTCAATTTTATTCTTTGTGATGGTAAATTGCATTTTTTTATTTTAGAAATCAAATTAAAAATTGATTGAATCTTTATTTGGGTATTAAATATGGATTATAGATAATGACACTTTGATTTTATTTGTATAACTAATTCAGATGATTAATTGAATTGGATAACTGTTCAATCTTGAAATGGAATCTTTAGAGAGTCATGATAAGATGATTAATTGATTGTTAAATATATGGTTTGATCCCTTTTGATATACTTCATTTCAATTTGTAATTCTATTTACAATTTTCAATTTATGCTTTGCATCTTCGATCCCTAAATCGCAAATTATAATGCGTATGGAAAAATACTGAAAATTGAATATAGCGAATATGTGTCCTTTGGGAAAAATGATATAGATTGCTTTATATTTCACAATCTCAAAGAAACTTAGTATATTTTCATTTCAAGTAAGACACTACAAATCATCACACAATTTCAAATAAGGTCAGCTCAGCTCGACTTTCGGTCGGGGTTGGCTCGGCTCAGCCTTCGTCTCGGGCCAACTCAGCTTGCCTATTGTCGGGGTTGGATCAGTTCGACCTTCAGTCGGAATTGGATCGGCTTGGCCTTTGGCCCGGACCGGTTGAACTTCGTCTCTACTGACTCGACTCCTCATTTGATGTAGATCGACTCGGCTCAAATTTTGGCCCAAACTGACCTTTGACCTGGGCTGACTCTACTCAACCATCGACTTGGACCAACTACTGTAAATAACTGACAAATCACGAACAAAAGGTACTTCCTAAGGTGTGTAAATTCACTACCCTTAAGGACTTATCCGCGGTGTGTTGCGCAAGCCCCCAGGATACAATAGGAACTTCTCGGATCTTCCGAGGATCTCAGAACTAGCAAGCAAGTATTCTTGAAAGAGTATTTAACCCAGATAATAGAAGAAAATAAATATGAGAGAGAAGCAAGCTTGAAGAATGAAGGAGAAGATTGAGAGATGGTGTATTTTGGAGAGCACCAAGACCACCTATTTATAGGTGTGAGTGATGAATGATGAAAGGCTGAAAGCCATAGCATTTATGGAGAAAAATTCAATGCATGGCAACTGTAAAATAATTTCCCTGCAACGTACAAAACGACAGCCAAGCTTTCACGTTTGAGAATCAAAACGGAAGCTTGAGATTGCATCAAAATAAAACTGCAGCTATGAAGAATTTACAGCTAGAGGCAACGTTAATATCTTTTGAAATGTTTTGTAACGCTTGCTTCACAACAATCCCCCACTCATTGCAAAAGATAAGAAAGGAAAGACTGAAGAAAGAAAACTTGGGTCTCATAAGATGTAATGCATCGGAGCTGGTATAGCAAGCTATATGAACCAGTCCTAGACAAATAAACTTAACACACAGTGTAGTTGGTATAGCAAGCTATATGAACCAAAGACACTTGATATGTGTTAGTGGTTTATCAATCACAATACACCCCCACAATCCTTGTTGTTAACATTGTGTTGTGCTTACTAGGCCATGTGCATGCCCGGTATTCATGAGTGCTCTAGAGATCATGCCAAGATCTCATACAAGCGGCCCCACTTGAGACTCATATAGGTGATTTCATCAAGTGTATGCTGCAAATCATACACCACCCGTAAGGAATATGAAAATCATTAAAACTTTGTTTAAACTAAAATTCTTATACCACAACAAATTTTAATTTACAAAGTTTAACCTCTCAATAATGCAGTCTTTAGCACTTTCACATACACCATAAGAATGGACATAATTGATAAAAATCAATTTAGTGCTATCAGAACTAACAAGTGACTTGTTTTTACCCATATGAACCTTATTCATGGGATCTCCAATCACAAAGGTTGGGATACCATCACTTGTTTGTTTGCAAGTGGCTTAAGTCTCATTCCCCTCGATGTTTCTAAAATCATATTTCTTCCCAGGTGATAACGCTGTCGTTGACGCGATCAAATTAATACTACTAAACTATAGCAACTTCAGTATTGCTAAGATAGTAGTCAAGAAAATAGAAAAGGTAAAGTAACCCAAAGTCATCTCCCAACGAACACGGAATTGATTTTTAACAAATTAGTTCTTATAAAACTATACAAAAGAGTTAGTCAAATCAAATAATAAAAATATGAGGGATAAAGATAAACAAGAAAGAAATAGAAAAGATAAAAACAATAGTAAAGAAAATAGATTGATTCCATTGCTTTTTTCAAAATAGATTCATCATCGGTTATCTAAAGATTATTGCTCAATTAATTATTGTTATAGATTTACAAATTAATCAATGTAAAGTCTCAATTAATTTGTTTGCGTTCTCACTTTTAACCAAAGTACAATCTCAATTAAAAGTGAGAACATTTAGATTATCCACAGTAAATTCAACCAAAGTACAGTCTCAATCAAATTTACTATGCCTAATCATCTCTATTCTTTTATCTCCTACCAAATAAAAAGCTTAATTAATCAAAGTAAAGTCTCAATTAATTTTAGTTAGAGTAAATACCTTTAATCAAAGTAAAGTCTCAATTATTGGTAAAAACTCATTCAATCACGTGAAAGTTTCTAAATAAAATCAAAGTAAAGTCTCAATTAAATTTAAAAACCCTTGAACTCATATGATCAACATGCATATAGATTTAAAATCATTACTTTTTACGTGATTCAAAGATAAAAGACATAGATGAATTAAAACCTCAACAATAATAAAAAGAACAAAGAAATTAATTCATTCTAACATCAAAATCCATAATGAAATTAAAATGGAATCAACCCAAGAAGTTTAGAACTCCATGAATGCAAAATAAAGAGAGAAGAATAGAGAGAAGAATAGAGAGAAGAAAGAAATTAGGTCCCCCTAAGGGTTCCTAAATTCCGACGTGCCGAGCTTGTTCTTTCTGCTTCTCCCTTGGTCTCTTTATATAGGAATTGGTCTGGGTTTTTCTGTTGCTAAAATCTCTCAAATATCTTTTACAATAAAGATAAAGATAAATATTTAAAAATATTTGGAGAGATATAGACTATTTTGACAAATATAATTGGTTAATAATTTATGATAAAATTAAATAAATAAATTATTTAAAGATATCTAATAAATTATTAACAAATAATATTTGCATTAATTTTCTCAATAAGCATTTTTTAATCATGTAGTCCAAATTTGCAGAGACATCCAAAAATATCAATATTTGCAGTTAAACCCCTTTCATTTGACCAGTCTTTGACCAGATTTGACCAACTTTGACCATTTTAGTGTCCATTGAGAGACTGCCACGTGTCAGCTCTTCCAAATCAGATTTCTCTCTCCTTCCTTACGGTTTCTGCCGCAGAATGAAGCTGCTCCGAGCTGCTGTCTTGTGTGCGTTCATGGTGGCTGCGGGACGGTGCTGTTCCGACGTGGTGCTGCTCCAAGTGTCGCGAGTTTTCCATCAATGGTGGCTTCAATGGCGTTCTGCAACCAGTACGAGGGACTCGCGTTTCTTCTTCTTTTGCTGCAGATATGCCGTTCTAGTGAGGTTTCAGATCTTCTCTTTTCCGGCGTGGTACGCAATGGCGGCAGCGGGACAGAGGTACGCTAGTGGTGCTGCGACGATTTGAACTGCTTGTGCGTGAATGAAATGATGAAGGTGTGTTGCAGATTCGTGTGGAGAAAGATGGTGGCGCGGTGGCTCTTCCGCTGCTGTTGCGGTGCGGACGGCGCGAGAAGATGGACGAGGATGATGGTGGCTGCGAGCAGGTGGCGGCTGCCGCGGCTGATGGCGCTGCTGTTACGTTTTCCGACAAGGTGGACGGTGAAGGTGGTGACGGGGCAGTGGCTGTGGTGGCTGCCGGCATGGTGGCGGCTAGCGTTTCCAAGAGAAGAAGCTAGGGTTGAAGATGATAACGTGGCATCAGTTGATTGGCCAAATTTTGAATTGTTGGGTCATGACACATGTCAACATGTGGTTGGACATATTTGAAAGTTAGAGATCGTCACATGGCATGATCTGAGTGAGTTGAGTTTAAGTGGTAGGATGGGTGTAAATAGACATGTTAGGGGGTGCAAAATAGGTTTTGGTAAGACCCATTTAGAAAGAAGGGAGTGTATAAGTAAAAACTGGGATGCAAAAGTGATTTTTTCAGAACTTGCTGATTTTAGCCTTATTCAAAGGTGTTTTGTAACTTCGATCAATTTATTTTGTCACCTTTAAATGAGCTTAAAACTTAACTTCAGCTGCATCAACAAACGTTAAAATATCCAAAAATAATTTATGCAGCTAAAAATCACTTTTTAAGACATTTTTATCAGACAAGCTCAAACAATCTAATTATCATAATTATCAATTAAATCACTATTTAAGCACACAAATTCAATTAAATACCCATAATTAAACATTAAATGAGGGCAAAAATACGCACTCATCACCAGGGGTTTTGTCAGAGGATCTGCTAGATTCCGTTCTGACTTCACATAATCAATGGAAATAGTTCCACTCTTTAGCAGCTGCTTAACCAGATTATGTCTCAATTGTATATGTCTATTCTTTCCATTATAGTTTTTGTTTTTAGCTATAGCTATTGCCAATTGGCAATCACAATGTATAGATACAAATGGGGTTGGTTTCATTCCTAAAGGAATGTTTGCTAAGAAGTTTTTCAACCACTCAGCCTCACTACCAGCCATTTCGAGAGCAACAAACTCAGATTCCATTGTTGATCTTGCAATAATTGTTTGCCTGGCTGATCTCCATGTAATCGCACCACCCCCAAGTGTGAATACATAACCAGTAGTGGATTTTGTCTCATCTGAATCAGAGATCCAGTTAGCGTCACTGTACCCTTCTAGTACAACAGGAAATCCACTATATTCAATGGCATAATCCATTGAACCTCTTAAGTATCTCATAAGCCTTCCAAGTGCATCCCAATGCTCTTGATTAGGACATTGAGTGTATCTACTCAGTCTACCTACTGCATAAGCAATATCAGGTCTTGAAAAGCTCATTAAGTACAGTAAGCTCCCAATTATCTGGGCATACTGAGGTTGAGAAATAGATTCTCCTCTATTTTTCATTAATTTAGAGTTAGCATCATAAGGGGTACTCACAGGTTTAAAGTCATAATATCCAAACTTCCTAAGAAGTTTCTCAATGTATTGTTCCTGGGATAGTAATATACTATCTCCCTTCCTTATGATTCTAACACCTAAAATCACATTAGCTTCACCCATGTCTTTCATTTCAAACTTAGATCCTAGAAACAATTTAGTTCTAGAGACTATATCAATGCATGTACCAAAAATTAACATGTCATCCACATACAAACATATATTGACACATTCACCATTTTCAGATTTAGAGTACACACATTTATCAGCATCATTAGGTGAAAAACCATCACAAAGTAACACATTATCTAGTTTTTCATGCCACTATTTTGGTTCTTGTTTTAACCCATACAGAGATTTTAAAAGTTTGCACACCTTATTTTCTTGACCAGGGACAATACACCCTTCAGGTTGAGTCATATAAATTTTCTCCTTTAATTCACCATTCAGAAAAGCAGTCTTAACATCCATCTGATGTATCACTAGCTTATGGGTAGCTGCTAGAGCTAACAAAACTCGAATAAAGGAAATCCTAGTCACAAGGGCAAAGGTATCAAAGTAATCTATGTTGGGTTTCTGAGTAAAACCTTTCGCTACCAATCTTGCCTTATATTTATCTATGGATCCATCAGGGTGATACTTTTTCTTAAAGATCCATTTACAACCAATGGATTTTGCTCCTTTAGGCAAATCTACTAAGGTCCAAGTATTATTTTTCTCAATTGATTCAATTTCAGTCTTAATAGCCTTATCCCATTATTTTGCATAAAGAGCACTAGTAGCCTCTAAAAAACTTGTTGGATCATTTTCAACTAGATAAGTATAAAAGTCATCTCCAAAAGAAGTTTCTTTCCTGTGCCTTTTACTTCTTCTTAGACCGTCACTCATGGCATCACTATAAGTATCTATAGGTTGTTCAAATGTATCACTAACCTTTAAAGGAAATATATGTTCAAAAAACTCAACATTTTTTGTCTCCACAATAGTATTATGTTCAATCACATCACTTTTGAGAACAAGAAACCTATAGGCAGCACTATGTTCAGCATAATCCACGAACATACAATCAGAGGTTTTAGAGCCTATTTTCTTTTCTTGGGATCAGGTAACATTACTTTAGCTAGGCACCCCCACACTCTCAGATATTTAAGATTAGGTTGATACCCTCTCCATAACTCATAGGGAGTTTTACCCGTTTTCTTATGAGATATCCTATTTTGTAAAAAACATGCAGTGAGAAGGGCTTCTCCCTAAAGGTTATCAGGTGCATTAGAACTAATAAGCATGACATTCATCATTTCCTTAAGAGTTCTATTTTTCCTCTCAGCTACTCCATTAAACTCAGGTGAATATGGTGGGGTTACTTCATGGATAATACCTTCTTTCACACAAAAGTCATTAAATAAAACATATTCACCACCTCTATCTAATCTAATCCTCTTAATTTTCTTATTCAATTGATTTTCTACTTCTGCTTTATAAGTTAAAAACACATAAAAGGCTTCATCCTTACGTTTGATTAAGTACACTTTGGTGTATCTATAATAATCATCTATAAAGGTTACAAAATAATTTTTACCACCTCTAGACATCGTTTAACATTATTAATTATAAATACATAAAACTACTAATATGTTAAAGAGTTATTTTTTCTTACTTTGTAGTAGAGACCTTAAAATTTCTAAAATGTTTATTTTAATATATTTATAGATCAAATTACTCTACCTAACTATTCAAATTATTATTTTCTTACATTTGTACAAAATTTCAAGTGTAAAAAATTACAAGTGAAAAAATGTAAAAAATAAAATAACATGAGTATTTAGGGAGTGATTTGATGTATAAATGATAAAAAATTATTTTAACATGAATATATAATTTGGTCTCAAATTGAAGAGGAAAAAATTGAATCATTTTAAAAAATGGGAGACTAAATTGAATCAAAATTTTAAATAAAGAGACTAAATTGAAAATAACCAATGTTAGCTTGACACATGACACAATTGTGACCTACCACATGACAGTATATTTTTTTAAATAAAAAATTCTCAAATTGACACATGTCACAACAATAAATAGCAGTTTATTTTTTTTTTATAAAAAAAATTAAAAAAGAAATAAAAAATTAAAAAAAATTAAAGAAAATTGAAAATTTCACAAAATGATACGTGGCATGTACGAAGATAGTGTTAACATCAACTCAACAAGAGAGACCAAATTAAACCTTTTTACAGAATTAGAGAATCAAACCAAAAAATAATAAAGAGAACCAAAATAAACCAAACCAACAAATTAGGATACCAAAATAATAATTAAACCTAAAATCTATTATGTGCATTTATATTTAATTAATAAAATTAATTATTTTAATTTTTAATATAAAATTGATCGTACGTTAATTATTTCTTAATTGGTATTCTAAAGATATCGGTTAGGATTCTCTTTATAAATTGTACCAAACATGTTTTCGAGAATATCATTCATAAATGTAATATTCCCGAAACATGATTCCTGAAACACAAAATCATACCGCCAGTTGACATATATGTGAAAGATTTGCAGCTTCTGCTTCCTATATTGTTGCATGAAAATATAGTTGTATGTCAAGTAGAATTCATATTTGCCCAAGGACTTAAAGAAGATACAAAATTTACTACTTATAAAATGTATATACAACAATATCTTGCCATTATAACGTGTTGAAAAACCATTGGCAAACCCTATCTTCACAATGGCAGCCAATGTAATAATGTGGAGGTATCTGCTATATATCTAACGTATGTAATCTCAATGTACAAGCTGTACAGTAATTATACGAGTTTTCCTGATACGGGTAATGCATATCTGTTCTTCACTTTCACATGCATCACAGAGCCTTTTGATCAAGCCTCTCATTCCAATTTAGGCACCGAATCAAGCTATGGAACCAATCACCCGTTTGGTCAAACTTGTTAACAGTTGGAAGAGGATGTTGACTCATAGATATTCGGACAGAATCACCTCTCGAGAGTTGTTGCCTTCTCTTCCCATCAAATGAAACCCATGCATTACTTCTTGCATCGTCTGGAATCTGTTATGAATAAACCCTATTTAAGTATGCAACTCACATCCTTTTACTTAACCTTAAATTATTGAACACAAACGAACGCGTAAGTCTATTCATCATGCATCCTTTTTTCTAACACAAGCCGGTGATGCAACTCAACTTAGCTCAAAAGGGAAGACATTTCACATTCGTGACACATCATAAACCGTGAAATAACAATATCCAATGTGATTCTGTTAGGAGGAGATGAAAATTAACTTCACCTTTAGTTCTAATTGTGCAGAATCTGGAAGTATAACTGGCCTAAAGGAGAGTGAATGTGGACAGATTGGAGTGAATAGTATGCAAGGAACATTTGGATGGACCTGCAAGTATTCTTCTGAGATTAGATTAAAACATCAAGGAAAACAATTATGAATGCTAGTATAAACTAAAGCTGGTCAATATATTGTACTAACACGGGGATACCACACCATTAGACGATGTACATATATCACATTTGAGAAGTTCTATGACAAAAACATACAAGATGACTTGTACGTTTATGATAGTGGGACTCCCACTGCACAAACTCATCACAGGAAACCCTCATGGCTTAGAGACTACATTTGACCTATCATGAGCCGTGTCTGCTAAGAATATTTTCTGTTGGATTAATTAGCAGGTGCCATACATGTACTGTTTTCTTGTAATTTTGGTCCTTTTAAGACCAACAGAACACCATGGATAAGAAGAAAGGTAAAGAAGAACGTTATTTAGATATTTTTAGTTTTCTTCTTTACTTTTCCCTTCCTTTGTTGAGTTTTTCGTACTAAGCATTTATTGACCTTCTTCCATGCCTCCCCAAACCAAACAAAGACATGGAAGAGACCCTCCAGATTATCCTGGACAAATTAGTCAATCTGCAAACGTAATTCACTGCTGATAAAAACCTACGTGAAACCCGCCATTCAGCCCTTCAATCTGCCATGAAAGCTCATCAATCTTCCCTAGAGGTTAGAAACGAGCAACTTCAACATGTTCTCACATCCCTTGGATACCCTCACCTATTCCAAACCTTTTACTGTAGACAACAAAGCCCTAAACCATTCCGTTACCTTACCCTTTCAAACATCTACGGCCTCCTCTGACCCATTCCTTTCTCACCGGCATTTATTAGTGCCACCATCACCATCACCATCACCACCACGACTACAACAAAGCCCTAAAGGATTTGTTACCTTCTTCCACTACCCCATCCCCTAAGGTCTTTTGAGGGGAGATATTAGGGAGATTCGACATCAATAAGTTGTGAACAAGCCTATATAAGAGACTAAACCACTTTCAAAACAAAACCTTAAGGTAATAGGTTCATTGGTCTTTCTATTTCTATATTAGTCATCTTACTCATTTTTACCCAATGTAAAACTTCTAACTCACCTTGAATTCCTGACAGTCTTCTCTCATGTTTACCCAATGTAAAACTTCCAACTCACCTTGAATTCCTGATAGTCTTCTCTCAAGTACGAGTCTCTCCTCATTGGAACACCTTCCTCTCAAGCACAAGATTCTTCATCTACCTTTATACCATACTCGTCCAAACCATCACTAGGACAAACCATAAACTCTGATACAACTGTGAGATTTTTCAAACTGAGGAGATTCAATACCAATGAGTCGTGAAGAAGCCTTTATAAGAGATCAGGTCACCACTTTCAACCAAAAACCTTAAGGTAATAGGTTTATGGGTCTTTCTACTTATATATTAGTCATCTTACTCATTTTTACCCAATGTGGAACTTTCAATTCACCTTGAATTCCTAACATCCCTAACAATTTCAACTATTCTTTTTTGAAGGGAGAAATCCTTTACATTTGTGGTTTCAAGGTGACTAGTACTTTCACTTTTACCAAATTCCTTGGGAGTCTTGCTTCCACATAAATGCTTTCTTTATGTATGGGATCAATGGAATATCTTTAACAAATGTTTTAGGAGTGCCAAAATCTTTATATCGATGTGTAAAAACTTTTAAGGGTGCCAAATATATAAAATATATTAAAATTTCAAAAAAAATAGTTTAAATTATATATTAATTTATATAAATATAAAAAATTGGTGGGGTGGGGGGAAGGCCCCTTTCTGTCACCATGAAGGTCTGCCGTTGCATGGGATACTTCAATGTGGTTTAAGTGCACGTACCAAAATCACCAATTACGTAATTGGCCCACTTTCGGTGAGGCTTTAGAAATACCTTTGGTCCATCAACTTTCACTAACCACAACCAACATCTATCTCTCAAGCCCTTGGTCTCGCTAAGTTAGTGGAGTTCAAAATCTAAGACTTCAAATCCTCAAGCCATTTTCCATCCCTCCCATAATCATCACTAAACCTTTTACCACCAGCCCCGTCCTAACCAATTCCAACCCACAACTTGCCCTATTTCTTCCATTGTTACATTGTGATGAAAAATTCTACCCTAGTCATAAGTGTACATATAGTTGTTTCCTCCTCTTGTTGGGAGATGATTCCATTTCACAACCAAACACAACCTCCACCCAAACAACATCACACTAAACCATATGATCCTCTACATTTCCATTTATCCTTCCAAGCCATAACAATACCTTTCAGATTTCGAGGTCACATTAAATATCTACCAATAACCATTTTGTTAGACACGGGTAACTCCCGCAATATCCTACAACCTAAGTTGACATCTCATCCCACTTACACCTATGCACCATCCCCACCACCCCATTCTCTATTATGGTTGGCAATGGAGAGTGCATTTAATGCTCCTCTTGCTACCCCCAAGTTAGCCTCTCCATCCAATCCCACTTGTTTACCATACCGTTTTACCTTTTCCCCATTGAAGGGGATGACGTTGTTTTAGGCATGGATTTGTACAATCCTTAGGCCCAAATGACAACTGAGTTTTCTACCCCGTTTGTCTCCACCTATAATACCTCTCTTATCACCCCTTTTGGGTCTTCCTCCACCATTTCAATACTTACTTCACTCCACTAGTATCTTAGTTACTAACTTTATTGCCTTTCTCTACTTTATTAGCTATTTGAGATCCTGTATTGACTAGAGATTTGATCAAAGTATAGTATATAAGAAAGTGCAAACCTCATATTACAAGTCAGTTTTGTGAGATTAAGTTAGGTTTAAAGTCCAATTTCTAACATGGTTCTCCTTTGTGTCCACCCTCATCGACAAAGTTCCCTTTCCCCCCAACATCAATAAAATAATCTCTTTCACAAGTTCTGTGAGCCCCTTATTAGTGGTTTGCCACATAGGAGAGGCATTGTATGTACAAACTAGATCTATCCCCCTTAGACCTAATACATCCAATTTTTCATATCTCCTTCCTTTGCCCCTAAAATGGATTGTTCCCACCAAGGATCATCCCCCTTCTTAACCCATTAGACTAACCCACTACCCCCACCTTTCCAAACACAAACCCAAATTCACTCTCCCAAAACCAACACACTTCTTTTGAAACCACACAAGTGGTTGTGCCATTTTCCCAACCTAATACTTCTCCAAAAAACATTAACACCTTACCCTTATCTCCATTACACGCATCGTCCCTTCCCACCCATCAAACAATGTCTACATGCCACCTACCACACCAATCGCCTCTCGAAGCCACATACCCCACCTTGACATGATACTTCATAAACCATTTAGCTTCAACTCTCCAAGCATAACAACTCTTCCTTTCCTACGATTTTTTATTCTCGCACCACTATGATTACTAACTACACCCCATACTAACATCAAAAGACCAAAATACCCTCTTCTCTACACCACACCACCTTTGTCGTTGTCATCACCACCACCTACCCTCCAACTGCACCTTCATTCTCCACTGCAGCCTCTTTGAGAGGAGGAAGAAGAGAAGTGTGTTTTGAAAAGCCCGTTTTGGAAGGTAACATTAATCTTCCAAAAAGTTCATTCCACGACACATCTTTTGTCATAGAAAGAAGGCTTGTTCTCGAAGGTACAATATGTTTCGAAAAGCTCATTATGATTTTTTTTTTCCAGAAAGATCGTTTTGAAATGCATTGTAGAAAGCATGTCCTAGAAGTCCTGTTCCAGAAATTTTGGTCTGGAAAGAAATCATGTTCCGGATCAGGTAATTCGTAAGTCACCTTTATGGAAGGGTATAATGGTCATTTTAAAAATTATGCGAGTGCAGCTAGAAATCATGTGGGTGTAGCATGAAAAAGCCTTTCCCACTTGTATCAACTATGTAAGCGATCCAACCACTCAAGCCCGAGGCCCAAACCCAAACTATAGCATAAACCCATCAACCCAAAAGCCTAAATTCCTCTACCCCAAATAGCAGTGTAAACTCATCACCCTTGTACTAGGATCACATCCCATCGTCCCAACCCAATAAGAAAAGCCCCATCCGTATTACCTAACAGGAACTCAAATTGGCACATGCTTTATTTGTTTTTTATTTTGGTTCAATAGAACCCTAACTTAACATTTCATTTAAGATACCTACAGAATAACTTAATTAACATATAAAATAAAAGTAAAAAATGTATGTGAAGTTGAAAATTAGACGAAAATTGTAGGTTTTCTAAAATCTGCAGACAAAAATTGCAAGAAATGAAATAGGAAAACCAAGACCATGAAGAAGAAATTAAATGGGATGAAAATTGTAATTTAGCCTATCTTCTATTGTTTCCACCTATAGTGCAATGATGTAAAATATGGAACACACAAAGCAATATTCAAAGTCTACCACTCGTGCACAGAAAGTATCACAGAGAAGCTTATGTCAAAAGCAAGAATATCAAATCAACATATCTAATAATTCCATTGTAAGTAAAAGTGTAAAACTCTCACAAACTTACCATGGAACCTCCAGCAGCAGTAGAATAGGCAGTACTTCCTGTTGGGGTGGCCACGATGACTCCATCACCTTGTACCTGAAATACATGACACTCGTCATAGAGAAGGATGGCAAGAATATCTAGATTATACAAGTATCAATAGGAATGTTTTTATTTATTCACGTATCATAACTTTGTCATTAAAGGATATCAAATCTCTATTTATTGTATTGATTCCTTTTTCTCAACATACACAAACCATCCATGCTGCATCGGAAACACCCAATTTGGTTTTAGCTCAATGGTTCTCTCTTTCCTCAAGTTTAATAAAATATAACAAAAAAATGAATAGATATTGAGAAGGCATATTATAAAGACAGAATAAAACTCACTTTGGTTATAAGTCGATCATGTTCATAGCATTCAATCTTTGAGAGGTATGGATTGGAGCCCCGATCAACAACAACCTCATTGAGGATGTCAAATACTTTCCCTGGCCTTGCTTTACCTTTATGAAAAATTTCACATCGGAGACGCATTCTGAGAGTAATATACACACCATCTCGTGTATTATTTCCATGGATGACTTGTCGTAAGTCTTGCTTGTAATCATCAAACTGCAGAGAGAGCAATACAGAAGTTAAAAAATGGAAATAAAGCTATGTATACATACATACGTACATATATATATATATATATATATATATATATATTATTTTATAGTAAAACAAATTATGAATTTGGAAAGATTACATCATGAGAAGTTAGAAAACCAAGGGAGCCTAGGTTAAATGACACAATAGGGGGAACCGCTTCTCTGAATAGATTTGATGCATGCAGTATAACGCCATCTCCACCCAAGCATGCCACAAAATCTACTTGTTCATGTAGATCACTGAATCAAACACACTTTATATGTTAAACAAAAGGAAAGTAACACTGTTTTAAGAACAGAAAAAACTGCTCTGAAGCTATTCACAACAATTTACAAATGCCAGCACCTGGTATCTTGACTGTAGAAGGTCTGAACAAATCCAAAGCCTGGAATTCTAGCAAATATGTCATGCACATCAGGTTCCACAAGAACATTCATTTTCTCTTGGCGGTGAAGAAATGAGGCAACCTGCAGATTATATTGAGAGTATATGTAGTGAAATTATTTATAGAAGTTCATAATAAATACTCAATTAACATTTGAAGTGAAAACAACCATATGCTCTTTATACTATTCAAACTCAAAACTACTCCAGTCTCGTGTTGCCTAACGGATTTTATTCCTAAATTCCTCCAAATCTTTATTAGACAAGGAAGTAGAATTAAAATACCTTTTGGTCCATTCTTTATTATTGAAAATATATATCATACCATCCCCAAAACATTGTGAAGCAAAAACTTGAGTATCCTATTTTCTATATTTTACATCTAAATGCTGTTCTTTTAATTAACCAGTATTTTTTATCCATCCAATTTTCTGTATTCGAACAAAATGCTACAGTTTTGGATTTTACAATTATCTTTAATCATCCTCAAGGAATTCAAAATATTTTATGCTTGAATGATTAATGAATGATAAAAATCTATCAATATAAATAATCGTTTAATATAATGAGCACATATAAAAGAACTCAACCTTAAACGAGTCCAAATCTTAAATAAAATCTCATACAACACAAGCTTTTAATGAAAACCCATATAAAAATTCATAAATATCTGTTACATAATTATATAATTGCAAACTAATATGAAAAATATTTATATAGATATAAAATTATATATATTAAATACTAAAACAATATAATCTACAATTATAAAACATTTTTTTTTATATTTCATTACAGGAATACTCAAGCCTAGGAGTATTCTCAAGCTAGGCTTGTTTCTTTAAATATGTTTCATTGCTATCTTAAATAAATTTATTTACTACATGAGACAGACCAAGCCCGCCTCTTGCTAAAAGGCTAAAAGGCTAAGCACAACCACAATCGAACAACTGGTTCTTCAAAATAATGGTGGACATGAGTATATAAGGTTTACCAAAGATACAATAGAATTAAAGGCATAGAAGATGGAAACAATGCCAATGATTGTCATGCTCAATGCTAAATCTTTTTGCAAAAATATTGTTTCTAAACACTCTAATGATATGGAGACCATTTCTTTGAACCACTTTCATGCTTTTTGGAGCCTAAGAAAATCCTTACCATTTTTGCTTCTTCCATTAGTTCATCCCCAAGTTTTTTTAACAATAATACATTCTTCGGCGTAGACTTCCACATAAGCATCTGCTGCTGGGTGCTAGGATGAGAGAAAGCCAAAGAAGATTCGGTCACTTTTTCTCTGGTACAAGAAAATCCATCTGTTCGAACTAGGAACATCTCAGCCTTCTTTCTTGATTGCACTCTTACAACTCCTGTTGAAGAAGCACACATATCTCCTTCAATGGATCCCAAGTCATCATCATTTAATGCTAACCTATCTTTAACCATATGATTTTCAATCCTTCGAGAGTTAGCTGCGACATTATCAAAATCATCATTCACAATGTTGGAACCATTGCCATTAGTCATGTATTCATGTTCACTAAATCCATTTACTGATGTCCTAACAGAACTAGAAGTATTCCCGTTCACTAACTTCCAATTGCCATCAACTGTAATCTGGGACTCTCTAGATAGATAGTCCACATGGGCTGATCCATTTGAACTTTCTGGACCTACTATTTTAGGTATGGCATTATCACTACTGCTGACACCCACACCTCCCTGTTGTTTTGTTTTATTCATGTTCCTCTGTTGCAGAGAGCCTTCCAACCTTCTACTCTGATAATTGACATAAGAGGGTGGTGAGATCTTCCGGCTTCCCAAAAATTTTGACATCTCCCTTTTGGAAAAGATATCACAAGGAGGAACTTGAGATTTTAAAGGGTTAATTTTGCTGAAGTCACTTGGAAAAGATCCTTCCTCATTAGCAGCAGTTGCTTCCGATAATTCCCTGTTATCAGTAGAAACTTCGCTCAAGACTGCAGTACCTTGTGCTTCACCGTTGTCAAATGCACTAACAGAACTATGTGTTGAGTCCAAATTCTCTGGCAATGAATTGACATCTTTTTCCAGGGAGGATCTCTCTGCATTTATTGAAGAATCCCGAAGTCTAGCAGACCCATCTGTATAACGTGATAACATGTCATAGGGTGTAACTGGTGGATTAGAAACAATCTGTGATGAAGATCGGGTCATGTACTGCCTCCATCGAGAGACCATGGCAGATGTTCTTAAAACTCCTTCCTTGCTGTGAAGATAGACAGGCCCTTTGCTGCCATTTAAAACATAAGATGCAAACCTCACAACCTGCTCCATTGTAGGTGCAGTCCTAGCTTCAACTGGGATTTTAACCAATTCAATTCTTCCAGATGAAATGGCATCATCTAAAGCCGCTTGATAGAAGTTGTCTTTTACAGTCTCCGCTCTAAGATCTATAATGGTTTTATATCCTTTATCCAGTAACCACTTCAGGCCTTCTTCTGTTACCTGACCACCAGTCCAAAAGACTGCTTCTGTGTCTTTGGTTTCCATGTCCTCTTTAGCAGCAGATAAATACACAGGATTCCAATTTGAAAATAGCGTGTGACAAGGAAAACCCTCCCCACGAGGAAAACCAGAATCATAGCAGACATTCTTCAGTCTCTGAAGTTTCCTCCATACATTTAAGCTTCGATCATCATCAAGTACTAAATAATTCTCGAGAGCTACATGCAAGCTCTCACAACACCTTTTCATCTCACTCCTAAAAAGGGCTAGTGGGGGGAGCTCATCATCTGTTGTGCTGACATCTGCAGCACGAAAGGAATTCATAATTGAGGATCTTCCAGAAAGAATATCCTCCCTGCCTTTGTTCACAAGGGATACCATGCATCCAAGAACAGAAACTATTTTATCTTCTAGTTGAGGTTTCTCCTCTGATGGAACCTCATATGAAACACTACACTCACCAGTCAATGGGTTACATAATGCATCCATTAATGCAGAATGAAGCCTTTCTGAATTCCTAAAGATCCTACAAAACGCCTCAACTTCAGCAATATCACCTGGAACTGGACCCATCCAAGACAACCGTGATGTATCATTGGATTGGAAGGAATTCAAATTCTATAAAGAAAAGTATCAAAAACAAATTTGAAAGATGGATGTCAGTCGATGACATGAATAACAGGATTTAAATCATTAATGCATGTAAATTGAAATATTAAACAAAAGAAAAACAAAGAACAACAAGATGACACACACTAACAACAAGATGCTAAAGCACACTTTCAAAATAAAATAAAAAAAATGGACCTCAATAGTAAATTGAAGAGTTCGGTTTAGATTTTAGGTAAGGCAGTGTAAAATGACTCTCCCATACGAGTACATAGCGAGGATGTTTTTGACATTGAGGGTACATAATTTAGTTTTAGATTTTGGGTACACAATCAATTCTACCATGAGTAGTGTTGATTTTCAGAGAAGTAAAAATTTTAGTTTTCAGTTAATAAGAATTGATTTTATGAGTGAAACATACAAAAAACACTTATATTTTACACTTGTAAAGATATAGTACTTTACTTCCGAACTGAATAAATTATTGTACAAGGTATTTGGTTAGAGGAAAATGGAAGGGAGAGAAAGGGAGGAGTTTATTTATGCCTTTCTTGTTTGATTCAATTTTCAGGGAGAGGGGAGGGGTGCAAATACTTAACAATTTACAAGAGAGGTGATTTAAAACATTTCAAGTGTATTTTTACAAAAAAACAATTATTTAATTTCGAAATCGAAAATTATAAAAGTAAATTAGTTTTTGTAACTTTTTATATTCTTTTTGTGATCCAAACAAGAAAATGACTCCTTTCCCTCCCCTCCTCTTACCTAAACAGGATATCTAATCAAAATCTCTCCTCTTCCTTCCATTCCTCTCTCTACCCTAAACTCACTTTTACAAAATTATTTCCAAAAGCAAATCGATTCTTTCAAAACCATTCATTTACCAGAGTTCAAAATTAATTCTGTTAAAATTTAAAACAAACACAGTCTTTATTGCATGTGAACCAACATCAAAGTGAAACTGAGCTCCGTATCTAAGCTTCTTATACCCATGACCACTTATTTAAAGAACTAAACTAAACTCAGATGCAGTTCCCTAACTGTTTAAGTAATGTTCTCCCATCACAATTGAAGTTTCTTGAAAACAGCACCAAAAGACTTCGTGTACATATATGTTTTGTCATTTCCCAGAACATACATTTCGAAACAGGGTAATACATTCCACATCGATTTCTTAGCTAATATCACACCGGACAACAATTAACAAAAAAACATAGCACTATTTAAACTCTCCATCATGTAGAAAGCATCATCTACCCTTCAAATACACTCTCACATCAAACACAATATTTTACAATAAAATCTAAGCCACCGAGCACCGTAATCCACATAAAAAAAACTTGTCCGACAACATAGTGTCTACCAGGCACAACTAATAAAAAAATTAAAAAAATATATTAAAATAATTTCAAAAGCACATTTCCACTTACATCACCATTATTTTAATTACTTTTTCACAACCATTATCAAATTTCAGTACTCGCATCAGAATTGCCAATTCGAGTAAATCAACTGAAAGAAAAGCTGAAAGTAGTGTATCATAAGCTGAAAAAAGAAAACAAGTTGAAAAAGAGAAACAGTTACGAACCGGAGAGTCGAGACCGAAGCTGAAGGAAAAGGAGTTGGAAAGTTGGGCGCTGATGACCAAGTTGAAGTGTCTACGGAGCTTTCTTCCCTTCCTCTGAAACTCCAGGCCCAGGCCCAAGCCCAGGCCCAAGAACGACGGAGGAGGCTTGAAGAAACACTGATACGAAGGTGACAGAGCAGCGGCCATGTCCGCCGAGAATGCCATGTCGATGCATGCTACCATCGGAGTTCGCCACGATCTTCCAAAATAAGAATATTGTATATATAGTTTTTATAATAATTAAAATATTAAAAAAATCTGTTCCTTGATTATTATTATTATTTTTGTATCGATATTTAGGGAAAAGAGATAATGAGATGGAAAATGAGAAAAATTGTGGTTGGAAAATGGCAGAGGATAATAATAATTTTGGTGGTGGAGGCAACATGTCCGGTCTATGACATTTGCCGTTTGTGCTTGAATCTTGATGTGATGTGATGCTTATTATATGGATTTTTCCTATTTTTCTTTTTCATTATTATCCATTTTCCTTTCTCAGATTTCATTGGGCCATGTCATGAGACAACATCTACTTTATCTCACTCTTGATTTATTACACAAAAAGCAATTGAAGAGCTAACTGTATTTTATAGTTTAATTAGTTGATTTTAATTTGTATATTTAGAAAATAAATAAGTTTTGCCTTGTAGTTTTAATGGTTTATATATAGTCTACATAAACAAACAATTTTAGAATATGTTGAACGAAATTTATTTAAGACTTTGTTTATATTAAAAGATGAATTTGAGAGAGTATAAAATAATGGATTTGAAAAAAAAAAGAGTGGTAAGTAAAATTATTTGAATTAAGAGATGAAGGGTGGAAAGTGAAAAAAAGAGAAGGAAAAGATGGAAACGATATGATATGTAATAGATAAAAACTATTTTAATTGATAATATTGTAATATTATTGTTTTGTCTTTATGGTTAAAATGATTTTAGAATAAAATTTAATTAATTTAATTGACTTTTTTTTTTATTGTTAGTTACTATCATTATTTTAATTTGTTGGTTTTGTTTTTCAATTTGTTGAATTGTGTTGATTTCTCGGTACACTCATTATTAGTATGTTTAATCTGTTGAGTCTGTTTTTAATTGGTTAAAATGTGTGTTTCAGAAGTGATAGATTTCTAAAAACTTAGTCAACAAGATTCAAACAAAAGTTTTTAACAAGTATAAAATTGAATATAAATTTTAGTAAGGGCCAATTCAACCCCTTCTTGGTTAAACACTTCTTTTACATTATAGAAAGGAAGTGCCGTTGTTGTTTTTCTATGAAAGCTTACATAGCTTTTTCACGGTTACGCTAACACATTTAGAGGCTGACCTAGACATTAACAAGTTGGCACATGAATGACTCCATTAGACACATGTTTACATAAACGTAAACACAGTTGGCAAGAGTTGTGTGAAGAAACTAATTTAAGATATAAAAGATGTTCTTAGCCAAGAAAGGGAGGGGGGTTGAATTAACTCTTTCTAAAAATTAGGATCAATTTTAAAATCTCTTGTTTGAATTCAAGTGACCAAGTTTCAAGCAATCTATCACACATGAAACATACATTTTAACCGATTCAAAACAGAATCAATAGATTGAAATCACTTAACAAAGAATCACACTATGAGATCAATATAATTCAACAAATTAAGAAACATGATCAACAAGTTAAAAAACTAGAATAATTATGCAGAAAACGCAAATTAACACAAAACATATAATCTGATCAAACTACCAATCAACATTAATTCCAATTCACAATATAAGCAATGTTTTCACAATAGATTACATTAATGGTGTGTTTGGATGAGGCAATTCAAGAGGGTGACTCATTTATTTAGAGAATTTAAAATTCTTTGGAATGAAATGCTTTGTTTGGATAGAGAAATTAAAAAGCATTTAAAATGCATGCATTTTGTTGAAGTATTTGAATTAGACAAATTAGAAGAAATTCAAATACCCTAAAAAAAGGTGGAATTTGAAATTCTTCTCACTCAACCTCACAGTCTAAACTCAATCCCAAACAGACCCGACAAACTCGACAACCATGACAGGTTGGGCTGGACAGACAATCCAGTCGGATCAAACCAACTTAACGACACAAATTGGTCGAGCAAGCCTAGTGACCCAGACGAGTCGAGCAGGCCCGACGACCCAGATGGGTTGAGCGGGCTCGATGACCCAAACGGATTAGGCAGCCCGACGACCCAGACGGACGAGGGTAACTTGATGACACATATGGGTCGGGCAGGCTTGACAACTCAAACAGGTTGGTCAAGCCCGACAACACGCATTGCCCAAGTAGGCCCGACGACCCAAATAGGATTGATGACCCAGACGAGCCGGGTGGGCTCGAAGACAGAGACGGGTTGAATCAACCTGACAACCAAGACACGTCAGTGAGTCCGATGGCCAGAGCAGGATGGGCGAGCCTGACAACCCACACGAGTTTGGCGGGCTAGATGACCTAGAGGTGTCGGGCGGGCCTAATGACCCAGTCGTGTCGGGCAGACCCAACGACCCGACCGACCTGTTGACCTGACAAGTCTGATCATCTCGTTTCCAAATTTATCATGAACTCAAAACATAATTAAGCCTAAAATAAATATTGATAAAATGAAATTTTATCTCACAAGAAATTCAATTATTTTATCAAAACAAGAAATTGAAATGTAAGGTATTTAATTTCTTTATCCAAACAAGTTATTTAGAAAATGAAGGGAATTTAATTGCAAGCAATTCAAATACAATATATTTCAATTTCTCAGCATTGTTGAAATGCTTCATCCAAACACAAGGTAAAACACCAAAATTACACAAAAAGATTGATTAAAATGGTTTTCTTGAAGATTTTATCAAAGTTCAATTAAGACAAGAAGAATCAAACGAATGCAGAAAGATTTTTATACTAGTTCACTCATAACAGAGTTACATCTAGTTAGTCAAGGCAACCTTAGCCTGACTTTCCACTATATCAAAAGTTTTACAAAATTCTTACAAGATTACACTTTTGAAAAACCAAAACACAACACCAAGACTCTTGAATCCCATAAGAATCTAATTTGGCATAACAAGACTCCCATTTGCAAATCTGAAATCACACCAGACAAAACCCAAATACCCAAGAAAGAACAAACCTTGGTGGTGGCTCTCCCTAGCCAACCAAAAGCTTTCTTCAAGGTACCCACACTAAGCCAATAAGGCTCCAAGGCTGTTAGAAGCAATTCACGAACGTCTGCAACACTGTGTAATTTAGAGAAGACGAGTTTTTCAGAGATTTCACACTAATTTCGCACTAAAAGTGAAAAAATTAGGTTGATTTGTTTGTTCAATTTGTTGATTTGTCACTGACCTTTTTGATAAAAATAGGTTTTATAGTCTGTCAGTTAACTTATTCAACAGATTGATTTGTCTGCTCAATCTATTGATTTCACTTGACTTAAATGAAATCAACTAATTTAATGATAATTCAAATGACTGAATATGTTAATACCAAAACTATAACAACAAGCTAATTAACCTATTAAAAACCCTTTTAACAAACTAAAAGACAACAACCAAACACAAGACACCTATTCTATGTCAAATAATCTTCAAGTTAAGCTTAAATCTTCAAGCTTCAAGTTCTTCATGTGTTAACCGGATTAAGAACACTTTAAGCTTGATCAACATACTATTTCTTCAAGTCTTTATCACTTTATCAAGTCTTCATCAATCTTCATCAATCCTTCATAACCTCATAAAGTCTCTATGCAATATCTTCATCAAATCTTTATGCATCAAAGTCATTTGTGCTAACAATTGAAACACGTAGATTGAAGTACCATAATTGAATTTTCTTAGCATTAGTTGACCTCTCTTTTTGATGTATCTTAGGAGTTAGTTTAGTTAATTAGATTGTGTATATAAGCTAGAATTTGAAGATTGTTATGCTACTTTTACACATAGCTTTATAGATACTTTTTTTTACATTTTCTGCATTTTACAACTTTCCTTAGAATTGAAGTTTTCTCTCAAGTTCTTCAACTCCTTGAATACAAAGTGAGCTTAGAGTGGAGTTTTTGAAGATTTGTGCACAATTATTACATTCCAACAACTATATTTTGATTTGATTTCTTTCATTTTAGTTTTTCTTACATTTCCATGAAATTCTACCAATTAATTCTTCTTCTTCTTCTTCTTCTTCTTCTTCTTCTTCTTCTTCACACCAATGACCTAATTTGTTCAAAAGATCAAAATACACCATATTCTCATATGTAATGGAAGTAGAATAGAGAGATGAACAACCTTATTGTTCTTGAACTTAGAAAATTTATTTCCACTAAGATTTTGCAAGAACTTAGAAAACTTATTGTGAGAAGCATTCAAAACCAGTCAAAACAAGTCAAGAACATGTTTGAAGCATGTAAGGATATGGGGATGTCATTTTAATCAGATTCAGGATGAAAGATAGTCTCTCTAGGAATGTGTTTCACTCACTATCATGTGTTTCAGGTTAGAATTTACACTCAGCACATCATGCAAGCAAGCATTGCCAAGGCTTGAAAGACCTCTAATTATTTATCCCTTGAAACAAATGCACTCAAGATTAAAAGGACTTCTATTTGGCTTGTAATGTGGTCATGGAGAAGGTATGATAAAGAAAGGGTTTAGAGCTAAAAATCAGTGAGAAATGAGGAACAAAGCAAAAAAAAAAATTAGAAAAAAAAATGCAAATTTTCCTCTCTCAGATACAATAAATTCTTGTATATTCTTCTCAGTTTCAATTTCCCTTTCGTTTCTTTTCTCTTTCATCCTAGTTCAAACCATACACAATTTTATTTTATTTTTTTTTATATTTTTCTTTTTTTTCTCTTTCACTTTGAACAAAAAAACCTCTGCCCTACACTTGAACTTCTTAATGGATTCCCAAAATAATTCCAAAGCTCCTCGAAACTCAAAGATTGGGTTTAATCATGGCTTTACAGTTTCAAGGCTTTTTGAATGGGTTGAGAAACTGTTGAATCTCTTGGCAAGCGTACCAAAAGTCAACTGTAGTATAATGATTTGAAGTAAGAGTGTCGAACCCACGAGGAACGGATTCAGTTAAAATAATTAATTATCTCGATCAACATATATATATACAAAGATTTTAATTTGATTTGACATTAACTATTGCATAAAATTAAGACAGTAAGCAGAAAATTTTAGAAAAATACAGTAAAAGAAACTGGGATTGAATTTCATCTATCTCCCTTGTCTGTAATCTGGATGAATATAATATATAACCTCTGAAAATACCAATATTGATGCACACTCAAAAATCATTTATA
>Ga0214543_1003603_pt1 | contig 29947 bp, 20 predicted proteins | sample CNSS2metaG_FD_160094 | JGI IMG/M metagenome (GOLD analysis project Ga0214543, IMG submission 160094) | Root nodule microbial communities from cowpea collected in UCLA plant growth center, Los Angeles, California, USA - CNSS2 | ecosystem: Host-associated > Plants > Roots > Nodule | place: USA... | reverse complement strand
ATGTATGTATGTACCACACTTAGCCGGTCCCACTGGCATATCAACACATATCACCCTTGACCGACATACCTATATCGGCAAAGCTGAGAGGCTGGTGTACCACACCAAGCCAACTTAACAAAATAATAATAAAACGATCACCATACCTATACGTCAAATCATTCAAGTAACCGGCCTGGGCTGGGCTGACCTAAGCCTAGTCGGCCTGAACCGGTAACATAAAACGTCAAGAGGAATAACCTGCCTAAGGCAACATGTGAGCAATACAAACCGCCAAAGGGAGTAGTCGGTTTAGGCCGACAACCTTAATACACTTAGCGAAATCAAAGCCCCCTGATATCCAATGAGCCCACAATAATCAACCTAAGGGCCTAGGTTAGGGCCCAGGCCCACTTACAGCCCAAACTAGGGCCCAAGCTAGGACCTGACCCATAACATGACCAGACATAATTAATACTTTATAAATACACATGGACCCCAGTAATTAAAGGTACGCATTCATTACTCCATTAATCACCTGATTTGACTTTTTGAGAGCTTTGACTGACTTAAGCTTCGGAGTGCCTTCTGCAGGTAACCGCTCTCGGGTCCAAGCAGACATGTGCCAACCGGGAAGAGGCCAACTGAGGAGATAGCGGACTATATGAGTAAGGTAACACTTGTGCCTAATGTATCTTATTTGTTCTCTACAGGAACAATATATTAAGTTAATATATTATGGGCTACAAATTATTATGTAATTTAATATTAAGTGTATCTAGCCAGAAAAGAAAATAATTCATCAGAGAGTAAGACAAGTAGTGTATATTATGTGCAATCTTGTTTAAAGAACCTAGTTTGGAGAAAAGTTTAATTCTATATCTCATATATTAGGGTTCCCAACAATAAATATTATTTATGTTGAGTGTTGCTATGAAATTAAAATATTTATGTGTTTTTTATAAAATTCTCTAATATTGAAAATAACTTAAATTAATTTATAAAATATATAAATTTATTTTTTTCTAAATTAATTTAAGGATTTGTAAATTTGCAAGAAGGCAAACAAATTGGAAAAAGAAAAGAATTGAAAAAAATGAGGTCAATTTGCATTCATACAATTTGGTTTATCATAATTCTCTAGACACTTATATTCAAATTTGAATAATTAACTACCTTAGATAATCCACTACAAAAATATCGGTATTACTAACATCCATTATGGATAAAGAGTAAAATTTGTTGATAACATGTGTTTTATAATGAAATAAAATCTATCAATAATTAGCTCATGCATAAAAATTACCAATAATAATTACCTACAACCTTAGTGTCATCAGTAAGAGCCAAATTATTGACGGATTAATCCATTAGTAAATGTATTTTATACAACAAGTGTATAGTTATTTATTTTGTGCGCCCTATATAATAAACATAACCAAACAAAAGGGATACATTATAAGTTATTGAACTAATTAATATTAGACAATGAAACAATGACACTCAAATACATTGAAAACTCCTCTATAATGAAAATTCCTAACAAAGAAAACTCATAATAATGAAAGGATTGGACATCTTAAGCCCAATAAGAATGACATTTCAAGTTCAAAGTGTGTGTACTTGATTAATATTTTTCCTTCTTTTCCAAAAAAATGCAATAGTTTAGCTCTTGCAAATCTCTAATAGAGTCCGAAATATGTAATTTATTATAGTTTAAATATTTTAATCTTTGGTAGTTGGTAATCTATTAAAGATTAAAATATTTAAAATATAAGTTATTCTTTTCATACTCTATTGGAAGCAGGTGTTATTGACCTGATTGGAGCTCAGCAAGAGCCAAACTACTGCATTTATTTGGAATAAATATTTGATTAAGTACACACACTATGAACTTGAAATGTTATTCTTATTAGGTTTAACATGTTAAGATGTTTAATCCTTTTATTATTTGGAATTTTCATTGTATAGGATTATTCTTTATCAGGAATTTTCATTGTTAAGAGGGGACTCTACTAATCTCACTTTTCCCAATCTTGACTCCTAAGAGCTCTACCAATCTTACTTTTCCCACACATGTGCAATTCAATTTACATATTTCCCCAATCTTGACTCCTAAGAACTCTATTGATCTTACTTTCCCCACACATGTGCAATTCAGTTTCCATACCACCCTTGGTTGTGGTGCCATTGTGAGAAACACTTACCTTGTTGCATGGGAATATGGCTAGGAAAATTCATCTTTCAATAGTGCACAATAAAATAGTACACAATAGAACAATGAGAATAACTGAGATTATTTCATAGTTCAACATTGAATAGGTCTAGAATAGAACATAAAGCCAATATACCTCACACACAAATATAATAATGTAATTAACTACACCAACAATAACATGACACCAATGAACTAAGAAACAAGAACAACACAACAATTAAATCAGTTACACAATCAAACTTAGTGATATTCCAAAACCTTCAACAACAAGCACCCCCTCCCCCCTCATTGGAACTAGGATTTGTCACCAACATTCAACACAAGCTCCATTCGATTAAAAAAAATAGTCAATTAGAACACAAAATTAAATTCAATTAAAATTACATTAACAAAATCAGAAAAGTCCAAATCTCATTACCCTCCAAATTCAAACCACAAACATAAACACCCTCTCTCCCATTAGAACCCCAAACTACACGAGTAGAAAAAAATTGAAACACAAAGGGAGAAGGAGGAGTAGACAAACCTCGTCGATGTTGGCAATTGTGCAAGCTTCACAATGATTGTGAACCTAGGCAGGGGAAGGCTTACGACAAAGAGTGACCAACGCGATAATGAACAAGGACTAACACAGGATCGATGGTGACGATGATGAGGTCACCAAAGAGTGCGAACTTGGAGGAGGATCTCATGGTGGTCGGGCAGAGGATTTTGGGGAACCCTAAACCTTAAACTTGCTAGCTAACTCCTTTAAATCTGGAAATTTTAATTTAATTCTTACACTAAATTACCGACGGTTACATCCGTTAGTAAATAACCTAGACAAACTTATCGACAAAATTTACCTATGGATAATTGGTAAAATATAATTCAACTCATTAATCGACGAAAATTTTCGTCAATAAATGAATTAGCAAAATTCGTCAATCAAATTTCTCGGTAATTGCATATTACTAATATGTTCAGTATTTCTAGTAGTGATCAATTCAATAAAAAACTCATTAAACAAAAAAAAAATATACAAATCAAATCAAAATATCATTCAATTTAATTTGTATCCAATTATAAAATTATGATTCTTAATTTGATTATATATTTATATGTTGTTGCTTCCTATCCTTGATTTATTTCTCATGAATGAAAAAATAAAACACAAAGGAAGAAGATGATTAGACAATTGTGAAATTGAGGGAAAAAAAAAGGAAAAAATCATTTCTAAAACTAAATAGGTCCATGCTTGATTACGAAAATTTAAACTAATATAAGAAAAATCAATTCTTTATGAATTTTCATAAAAATATTCAACAAATTTGTTTTAACTACCAAAAGTGAAATTAACATAACATCCAAAGTCCAGCCAAGTATATATTCTCTTTTAAACTTGAAAATATAAAATCCAATGCAAATAAAATAAAAAGTATTTATAAAAAAAGTTATAATCATAAGAATGCACAAGGTCAGATTCGATAGCAATATAAAATGAAAATATGCATACAAAAACTCAAATTTGTTACTATTAAATAAAAAACAAAACTAAAAATAAAACCTATATTGAATGAGTTTTTAAATGTATGATAAAGCTACAAATATATGCAGAAAATATTACTATATATATTACGATGATGTTGTACCCCTTCAATTAATAGTGTACGGACCCTATAGATACACCATTATAATCTTAATTAGACTATTTTACTATAATAGTGATAACATGATTAAAAAAATGTTAACGATATTCATATCTATTTCACTTAAACGTAAAAATCAAATTAGACTATCAAGCATTTTGGTATAATATAAAAATCGGTAGAACGATTGAATTGTGATATGTAGATAGCTAGTCCAATACTTAGTTCTAATTAGTCGTTGATATGAATGGTTCTTCGCTCAATCACATTAAACAAAGCCCCAAATTCAAGAAACTTTATCGAGAGAAAGTACTCCATGAAAAGTGACAAATTATGTTATTCAACAAAAAATTATCATAGAAATTCAGCAAATAAATGTCTACCAAAAATATTATTATTTAAAAGAATTTTTTGTACCCATAAATTATTTTAATAATAATAATAGTAAAGTTTATCTTAAGGTTCAATATGTCATCTACCATATGCAACCCCGTCAATCACTTGTCCGAATCTAGCATAAAATAATAAAAAAATCCAAAAGAAAATGAAAGAAAGCATAGATTGTGTGTGAAATAACTTGAATCTCCAAACCAAGGGACCATGTGAAAATGAAACATGATGCAAACATTTGCCTAACCTATGCCTTCTTTTCTTTCTTCCTTTACCTTTTTCTTAAGGGTACAAAATCTTTTTCCTCTTCTAGAACAAAGTTTTTTGAATGTGAATGATAATATGTGGCACAAACATAAAGTAAATAAGCCACAAAAAGATAGTATATAGAAAAGCTTCATTATAAGGATACTATCAATTATTCTTTTTCATAGGAAGTAACTTGCATGTCTTGTTCATACTTCATAGAGTGATATTGTGCATATAAAGCTATGCTATTTTAGACAAATATTTTAGCAGCATTACGGCTCAATCATACTTTGACTATTATATATATAGAAAAGTTTTAGAAGATTTGATACAACACCGTTGTTGCGACTGTGACATGTGATTTTGAGTTTGGTGTTATGTTTTGGTAATGAGAAAAGAAACAGTGAGATGAAAATAGAGGAAGAAAAAAAAAGTTAAATGTAACAAATGAAATTGAATTTTCAGTTGATTGGTAGAGAAAAATAGGTGAGAATTAGGAAAACATATTTTAAAAATTGTGTATTTTGATTAAATTAATAAGATATAAGAAAAGACAAATAGAAGAAAAATAGTATGAGGAGTCTCAATCATACAAATGAGATTAATTATGTACTTCCTTTTTTTCTTTCATCCTCTTTACCAAATGAAGGATAATACATGTTTTAGGTTTACAACTCGACAACCTTGTAACTAATAAGTTACTTAGAATCAATATTAACCATTTTGGTATTCAAAATTCGAACATCACACACACATATATATACATGTATATAGTCTCTACACATATAATTTTATATTTTTATATATATTTGGTAGAGAGAAAAAATAGAAATAACAGAAAAATAATTAAATGAAGGTGCTTAAAATATGTGCATAAGCTTCTAGCATAAAACAAGCTTCTAGGATAAAACACAAATGAAATTTTTTTAGATATGCTAATCAAAAGCTTTAGAAAGTAATAGGATATGAAAAGAAAAATAATCTAAATCCTAACACACAAAGTAATAGATCTTTCACTAGTGCAAAATAAGTCTTCCATGAAAGGATGAAAAGATGGTTCAAAAATCATCACAGTTAAATAAATTACGGTGATAAAATAGTAAAAAAACAAACTTTTCATAGCATATTTGATAGGAAAACTAACCCCCAAGTAAATATTTCTAAAGTCAAAATATATATCTATTATTAAAAGAAGTACTTGACACAAAAAGCTAATAATCAAAACCTAATTTACATATGGGAGCAGATATAGGTCACGTCCTTTTTTTATAAAGGGGATCGATCCTCGTATACCTAAAACAATGATATAATGTTATTTTGTAATATAGTTTCTCAAACTATACAATTTATGCTCAAGGCATAAGTGTTTATTAATGTATAGTTTTCGTGAATTTGTACCTAAATGATAACTTTCATGCAATGTGTGATGTATACTTTTTGTAATAAAAACAAAATTTACGAAGACAAAAAAAATTATATGGGTAAAAACTAAAATAAGTACATTTGGTATATCCAAAATATGTCTAAATCTTTAATTCCATATAATAAGAAAAGAACCCGATATAAAATTATTATACATTGAATTGTGTTAACATTTTTTTTCTTCTAAAATTTAAAAATACAAGTCAAAATAGGTATACTTACTAAGTACTAATAAATAGTATACCAATAATTTAAAAAAAAACAAATTGGCACCCCACCTATTTTCACCAACCCTTTTGTTATAAGATACTTCTTAATTATCACTACAAGAAAATCTTCAATTAAAAAATAATTTTGGAAAACAAAAATAGTTAGGCACTATAATGACCAATATAAATATCAATCTACAAAATTAAAAATTAGTGATTACAAAATTGGTCACTAATTAATTATAAACCAATTTAGAAACTAAGTCGTTTTCATTAACAAAGACCTAACTAACTAATTTTTAAGTGATCAATTTTCTTTGGTAGTCAAAATCATTGTAGCTAATTTTAAAGACTAATTTAGTGAGCAATTATAATTTTTTATTTATAATAGTAATTATTTTAGTAATCAATAATTTTAAGTTTTGTAAATTAGTATCTAAATTGGTTATTATAGTTACTGATCATTATTAGTCATTAAAGTTGGTTACTATTAAGAATTTTTCTTGTAGTGTATAATTACGAGGTTAAATAAATATATGTAAATTTTTCTCCATATATGTACTAATAATTTTCATATTTTGTGGAATTATTCTTGTAAATTATTTGTTCCAAATTTTATACAAATTTTAAAACTTACAACTTTTTTAAAATCGTTTCACAAAAGTCTTTTGTAGTTATAGAATGAGAAAGTTCCATTTAAACATAAAAAGAGTGTATACACCAGAGTTATAGACCCAACTTGCATTCGAATAATTAATTGGTTGTAGAAAAACATTTGTTTGCAAGTAATGCCTGAAAAGGAAGAAAATTTTTCTCTTTATTTTATTTTTGTTGAATATATATATATAAAGATGGTGGGATAGGAGTTAGTACAAGTGTATCAACAGAATTTTGGTCGGTAAAGATAAGATACTTAAGTGACACTTTTATGATTTTTATGATAGAAATGTAACTCTGATTTGGAGGTTTACCTTTATATATAAATAAATTATATCACATATATATATATATATATATATATATATATATATATATATATATATATATAAATTTTAATGAATTTATTAAAATTTTAAGTTAAAATAGTGTTTAGCTTCTAAAAAAAATATTGTAATATTATGTACTTTTTATGATTAATGATAAAGAAAAAAAATAGCTAAAAAAAATGAGACTTTGTGGCTGATTATTGTATATGATAATGAAACTCTTTGATAGTTAAATATTCATACCTTTATTTAGATCATTCTAAACATTATTATTTTCTTAATATATATATATATATATGGTTTTTTTAAGACAAAGTATAATGAAATTACGTAATGATACTAATAGACTTAGATTGGAACAATAAATTTTAAAAAGTTATGTTATTATTTTCTGTAATATCCGGAAAACATCAAAGTTGTAGGATTAAAATTAGTAAAGAATCACATTACTAAAATATTCAAAATTTGTGGAACCTAAAAAGCTACTGAGAGAGGCATGTTTTTAATACTTCACAGAAAGAATTACAATAACATCCATAATAATTTTTTCTTAAATTCTACACAAATTTGTTTTATTCTAAAATCATTACCTAGTTACCTTTTTTACATTACACAAATGTATTTTATGAAGTTGTAAAATTATTATACTATTCTTAATAAGCTATACAGTAGGAGAGAGTCAATTTAATTTAAAAACGTATAAGGGTGCTATTGCAATTTATTCTATTTCAAATTCTCACAAATGAATATTCAAAAATGGATGTATAAAATAAATTAGCGTTTTTTTACTGTAATATTGATATGAATTATTCTTTGTCGAAAAGAACGATTAATACGTACAGTAAACAGAGTTATAATCAAAGGTAAATATTTTATAGAAATTTAATATAATAATATAATTACCTATATAATTAATTATAATCAACCGGTACTTCAATTTATCTCATGGACTAATTTTTTGTTTTTATACTTTCAATTCATTTTAATCAGGACTAATTTTTTGTTTTTATACTTTCAGTTTTTCTTAATCAAGAGTATTAATCTTACTCTATAACTTAAAATCCTTTTAAAATTAAGATAAATAACTTTTGCTAAAAATTAGTTTTTATAATTCTCTTATATAATTATTTGGTGTTGCATTTTTCATGACCAAGAGCCGAGAACTTTGAAGCCTTACATCAACATCTCAAATCACAAAATATTTAAGAGGAAGATCTATTCGGATTTAGTGAATGTGTTCTATGCCAATATCAAGTTCAATAATGACATCCTAAAATCAAGTGTGAAAGGTGTTGATATAGACATCAAAAGGAAAAAATGGAAGGACGTGGTTGGGCTAAGGCAAAGTGGAAAGCAAGTCCGCAAAGGAGAAACTATTGGAGTGGATGAATTCAACAAGGTTCAATACTTCAATTGTGTGCACAATCCTAGTGAGCAAACTCACAACTTTCATGTGGATAGGCTTCGTATGGAAGAAAGGTTGGTAGCCATGATGGTGACCGAAATCATTATGCCTAGGGGGAACAACCATTCTTCCTTGAATGAAGGAGAATTGGTGGTGATGTATTGCATCCAGAATGAAGTTGTAGTTCATTGGATCTACACCATTCATGACCACATGATGAAGGAAAAAGGCTCACATATTTAAGTTGCCCTATGTTGTGCTTATTTCCAAGTTCATTGAGCACTTTGGAGTTGATGCAGAAAGAGAACTTGAGGAATCCACTAGCTTGTTGAATCATGTTTTCCACACTCAACATGCTCGGGTTTACAAAAGTTGGCAACACGTGGCTGGTAAAAGGTGAAGCAACAACAAATGTTGAAGTTAGAGCCAATGATCATGAAACTGGACCAAGTGGAGCAAACCAAGATGAAGAAGATGCTTCTAATCCACAACCTATGGCCATTTGAGATCTATCATTCTCCAGACGATACTAGTCCTGCATATTCACAGTTTGAATGGATGATTCTCAATCAAATTTAAAAGTTGAATGTGTCACAAAATGCTCATCATGCCTACTGCACTACAAGGTTTCAAGACCTGGATAATTAGATCCACAACGTCCATGACCTCCTCTCCAATGTCTACAATAGAGACAACACCAAGAATGAGTAAAGGAATGGCTCATAGGTCATGCATTACATGTTGATGTTGCATTCATGTGTTTTTTCATCTGCTTCTAGTTTTTTAGTCTATTGTTTCTCATTTTCAATCCACCGATTATATCAGTCTCATTCATTTTGCCATTTCAGTTTCTATTTTTTCTTCATTGCTTGTATCCATTATCAGTTGTTCTAATATTTTGTTATGCTAGTTAATGAATGAAAATTTTATATTTTCCAAAAATAACCAGTGCATTAACTTAATTTGATGAATCCAAAGGGGGAGAAAAATGAGTAAAATTTAGTAAAAGTGGATATGTCATGCATTGGATACTAAACCTGGAATTGAACATCTACTAGAACTAAGTAACACTGCAAACTGGATCTAAAAATCTGAAGTGAAATCACATTAGTGATAGGGGAGCATGTGCATATGTGAAGTGCATACATGATTATGTGCTTTTGCTTGTATGTGTATTTGTATATTGGTATCTTGTATGCAAAAGCTTTTCAGGTTTATCAATAGATCTTGCCTCATGAATTCAACTCAAGGACGTTGGCTTCAGCAAATCAGGGGGAGATTGTTAGCACAAGTGACCTTGGTTCATGGATTTCATTAAGCAAAGTGCATGAGATCATAAGAGATTGATGAAGAATTGATGAAGATGCATTGATGATTAAGTTTCTTATTTGCTAAATCTGGAAATGAAGTGAAGATCATGAGGTTTATATGTTGTATTATACTTGTAGACTATATGACATAGGTTAGATGTCCTTTTAGTCTTGGTGTGCCCTTTTCAATCTGTTAAAAATGTTTTTAATAGGTTATAAGGCTTGTTGCATATAGTTTTGGTATGAATGTATTCAATCAGTTCAATGGTTATTCAATCGACTGATTTCACTTAAGTCAAGTGAAATCAATAGATTGTACGAATCAAGCAACCTACTGATTTCCTTTATGACTAAGCTATATAAGATGGATTTCAGAGCGATGAGGTCTGAATTGAGATTTCTGAGCGCGAAAAACAGTCATACACTTTTGGAAAACTTTCTTTCTCTAAATCACACAATTGCAGCTATAGATTAAAGATCTTGGTTGATCTTGGTTGGTCTTGGGATTTTGGCTTGGTTGAAGTTTGAAGAACACGTGTTTGGTTGGCTAGGGGGAGCCTCCATCAAGTTTTTTTGTTCTTGTGCCTCTATAGTCTTCCTAGTGTGATTCCAAGTCTGTAAGTAGGATTCTTATAGTGTTTGAGATAAGATTGTTTTGGGATTCAAAAATCTTAGTGTTTGCTTTATTCAAAAGTGTAATCTTGGTGTAATTTTGTAAAACTTTTGATAATAGTTGAAAACCAGGCTCATGTTATCTTGATAAACTGAATGTAGCTCTATGATTGAGTGAACTAAGATAAAAACAAGTGTGTGATCTTCTTTCCCTTATCTTGTTTATCATTAAATTTCAAGAAAACCAAGCAAATCAATCTTTGTTAAGTTTGCATGCGTTTTTATATTGCCTGATAGTGTAATCAATTTGGATATATTGATTCGAACGAATATGGATTAAGAAAGCATGTTGTTTGAGTGAGTTTCATGCATTTCGCATTTCTGCATAATTTCCCAAAATTTTAGCCGATTGTTTTCATATTCCAATCTATTAATTCATAGTGTATGAACAGATTCAGTTGAAAGTGTACTGTTTTGCAATTTTTTTTTTCTGATTACGTGGTCAATTTGATTCAACGAAAAGGGTTATTAAGCTTTCAAAAATTTGTATAAAGCCAATTCAACCCCCCTCTTCTTGGCTAAACTAACCATTTCATTACATACAAATATAAGGTCAACACTCAAAGCTTCCTCCAAAATTCAATTCCTGTTAGCATTTAAGGGTGTATAATCGTTGAAATGCAAGTGCTTTGGCTCCTTAAAGCGGAGTTTCGATTGGGATGTTCTCTTTCTATCAAGAGGCCTCCTATCAGAAGTTGAGGTTTCTACTCTAGCAAGGTTGTTAATCTCTCTTAAGTCTTCCATCTACATGAAGTTGGAAACTATCATTCTTAATTGGTTGAGATCCACAATAGGAATTTTACATAGGCTATCTACAAAGGGCCCAGAGTTTAGAGTTGTAACCAAATAATGCAATGTGATATATGGGTTGAGATTGCGTATGTTCCAGGAGACATTGCCAAAACGCTCCATGAAGACGCTTAAAGATTCATATTTCTCTTGTCGAATATTGACCAGGGCTAGCCACGTCAACTGATGAGGTCTACTTGTGGCAAATTTTGTTCCAAAACAAGTAACTAACATCTTGAAACAACCTATAGATTGTGGAGGAAGGCAAGTAAACTAGCTTAAAGTTGGGCCTTTTAAGGATATAGGAAAAAACCAATAGAAAGTGGCATAATTCAATGTGTACAAGCCAACCTGTGTTACAAACACATCCACTTGTTCATAAGGATTTGCACTACCATCATATTGGTCCATCAAAATACCTTTTCATCTTAGAGGTATCTTAACCTCCGTTATCCCGTCCATTAATGGATGACGTCACAACACTCCTGGTCCTGGAGAGGTTTGGAAGGTCAAATCATTTGCAATCCTTCCATTCGGGCGTTTTCTTCTTCGTTGTTCATTCTCTGCCAACGAGAATTATCATTGTTCCAAGTTGTCTCCTTCAACTATCTTCTCATCATCTAATTTTCCTTCATCAAAGCGTTTATCTCTTCATTTTTCCTCCTAACCTCATCCAATTGTCTTTGAACCTCCAATAATAAGGCAGGGTCTGCATCTATGTTGTTATACTTTCCTCAAATCGGTTGTTTGTCTTTATTGGACATGTTTCTTATAGATACTAATGGATCTTCCAAGTGCACCTCGACCGTATGGTGGGCACCAAATATTCTTACAGGGAACCGAACTATCCAGCAAGGTGATGTGTACTCCTATTCCAAGGTTTGAAATACTCTTGTGTAACCCTTAAATTAACTAGAAAAGATGAGAGGATGATCGCTAAGTTTATTCGACATCACCTCTGCTTGTACATAACGACTTTAGTTGTAGGCCGAGATGATCCCAATCTTATACAATTCAAATCACATTCAGGTTTTGATGTAAAAGATGAATCGATTCAAGTTAAACTTTGAGACAAGTTGGTTTGAGTCAAAGGTTGAGATGTATTTATTTGAGTTGAAGGTTAAACTAAGTCGACTGAGGCAAAAGGTCAAGTCAAATGAGCTTGGGCTAAAGAATGAAGTCGAGTTGTTTGATATTAAGGTCGATATGAGTTGGCTTATGCTGAAGAATTGAGACAAGTAAATTTGGGTTGAAGAATCAAGTTGACTCAAGAGGTCTGACCGAGTTGGCACAAACCAAAGGTCCATCTGAGTCAGCCTAGATCGACTACCAGATCAAATTTTGAGTCGAGTCGGTCTGGTTTGAATAATGAAATCCAAGTCGGACTAAGTTAAAGGGTCAAGTTTATTCATCCCAAACCAGTGTCTAGCCGAGTTCTCTGGGACCCAAGGTTTAGTCGAGTAATCTTATCTCTAGAGTCAAGTCGACTCGACTTAGGCTATATGTTTAGATAAGTCGATTCAAGCAGAAGATTGAGACGAATTATTCTTGGCCAAGATCAGGCTGAGTCAACCTAGATCAAAGGGTTAAGTGAAGTCATCCTGGACTAATGGTCGAGTCGAGTCATCTCAAGCCTATGGTCAAGCCATGTTGGCATGGGCCTAGCTCAAGTTAGGGTTGATTCTAGTCCATGTGAAGTTAAGTTGGCCTAGGCCTAATTGGACTTAAGTTGGCTTAGGCCCAAGTTGAGTTAAGTTCGTTTATGCTTAAGTTGACTCAAGTTCGCTCTAGCCAATGTTCTAGTGAGGCGACCTAGACCCAAGTTGAGTTGATCGAACTAGACCCAAGTGAACATGAGTTGGTTTCGGTCCAAGTTGATTTGAGTTTTTGTGGCCTATGTCTAATATACTTAATATTCAAGTATATTGGACCAATCTCACCATATTTAATCTATTTGACAAAGTGGATTCAATCTAGATTTAATCCAATTTAAATTGAATTGTAAAAAAAAAGAATCTAAATCTAGCTTATATAGTTAAAATGAATCTTTGTTATTGATCCAATCTATTTTATTTAATTCTAGGGTTAAATATGTTTTTATTTTGTAAACTTAGACACAAAATTGGAATTCGTCCTTACCCCCAACTTTGATACATTTTTGTTCCTAAACTTCAAAAATGAATGGATATAGTCCTTTTAACTTAATGATGTTATCTCGTTTTTACGTGTTAAATGGTGTTCTAGGATAAAATTTGAGCTGTTTACATCATTTAACATGTTCCAGTTCAAATGTCATTGCGTTAAAAGGAGTATATCTATTTATTTTTAAAGTTTTGACCAAAATATATCAAAGTTTTGGACAAAAATAAATTCTAATTTTGCGTATAAGTTTAGGGACTAAAAATAAATTTAACCCTTAATTCTAAAGTGTTCTTCTATGTAATAACGATACTATGAGTTTTTAAAGGAGTGGTTTAAAAAGAACATAAATATTGTTTCTTATATATTAATAGACAGGGCATTGATGAGTTCATATTTATGCCCTGATTTAATGTTTAATTAAGAATTTTTAATTGGGATTTCTGATAATTAGGTTATCTGAGTTTGTGAGATAAAATATCTTAAAAAGTTCTTTTTAGTTGCATGAATTATTTTTGGATATTCTAATGTTTTTTCATGCAGCTAAAGTTAACATTAAGCTCATTTAAGGTGTGAAAATAAATTGAGTAAAGTTACAAAACACCTTGAAATAAGGCTAAAATCAGCGAGTTCCAAAAAATTCTATTTTGCACCCCTTACATTACTTATGTACTCCCCTTTTTCATATGGACCACCCAAAAACCTATTATAAACCCCTTAATACATCTATTTTCACCCCTCCTAGCACTTTATAAATCAACTTAACCAAAACATGCCATGTGGCAATCCTCACTTTCTCAATTTATCTAATAGCAAGTTGCACGTGTGCACCATCGTCCACTCTAGAATCAGGCCAATCTAATGATGCCACGTCACCATCTTCCCCAAATGAGAATCTGAACTAGATTTGCACACCATCACACTCCCTACACCTCACCATCATTTCACAATTGTCACTGGTGATACACTAACATAAACAACTGCAACACAAATTGCGGGAATCGATGCACGAAACCCACATAGCATGTGCATGTTACCATCTCCACCATTCATGGTAGCATGCTCCTTTGAACCAAATCGTGAGCTTCATCACGTGAAACCTCCCCATTGTCAAAACAACAACATTCGTAGCTCCATCAGATCACCACATCAACTTCGCACCATTAGCAAATCGCACAAGCCACCTGCACTTTGAACTTGAAACACGCACAACACCTTCAAAATCCACGGTCAGCCAAATGAAGAAACCTAATGGAGAAGGAGAGAGATAATTGCCATGTAGCAATCTCCCATTGCATAGTCAATAGATTAAACTCTAGTCAAAGATGGTGAAAGCTATAGGGACTAAAGTGCAAATATTAATATCTTTGGATTTCTCTGCAAATGTGGACTACATGATTGCATGGACTAAATTGGGAAATTAAAGAAAAAAATAGTTGGTGATAAGTTATCAGATATCTTTAAGTAATTAATTAATTTAATTATTTTAGAAATTATCAACCAACTACATTTTGTCAAATAATTTTAAAATTGACTATATCTATCCATATATTTTTAGATATTCATAACAACTATAAAGATAAATTATATTTATGATTATTTTAAAGATATTTGAAAGATTTTAGTAACAGAAAATTTGAGTCCAAATTCTATATAAAGAGAACAAGGGGAAGTAGAAGAAGAGAAGTTTAGAACTTCAGAGTTTTGAAACCCTTTAGGGGATTCTAATTTCGTCCTCTTTCCACTTTTTTCTTTTATTTTGATTTTTTTATTCCGTGGAGGCTAAACTTCTAGGGTTCATTCCATTGAAGTTTGATTTAAACTATACTTTGGTTGAATTTACTATGGATAATCTAAAAGTTCTCACTTTTAATTGAGAGTATACTTTGGTTAAAAGTGAGAACTCCAACGAATTAATTAAGACTATACATTGATTAATTTGCAAATCTACAACAATAATTAATTGAATGATAATCCTTAGATAACCAATGAAGAATCTATTTTGAAAAACCAATAGAATTAATCTATTTTCTTTACATTTATTTTTATTTTTATTTTTATCTTTTGTCTAGTATTATTTTATTTTACTAGCCCCTTTTGTATAATTTTTATAAGAACTAATTTGTCTTAACAATCTTAGCAATACTAAAGTTGATTGTATCATTTTTATTTTGTTGACTACAATCTTGGCAATATTGAAGTTGCTATAGTTTAGTAGTATTAATTTGGTCATTTCACGAGATTATTAAACATGCTTTAGAAAAAAAAAGTAGTCTCTTAAATGACAAATAATCTAACAACCTACAAGATAAATAATTTATTTTATAATTCTTTAACTTTTTAAATTAACATTGCTTTATTATAATTAAATTAATGTAAAACTGTTATAAAATAAAGTTAATTATAAAGAGAAGAATAAAGAGAAAGAATAGAGCATCAAAGACTAGTTTTCTATGTATCTTATCAAGGGAGAAAAGTTCCTATTTATAGGTACAAAAGACAATCCAAAGGGTACAACTCAAAGGTAGCATACTTAATGTAAATAATGTAAATATTATCAATAGTAATCAAGTTGAGTAATTATCAGAACTCAATGGACAATCCATAAATTTCATAACTCCCCCTTGGGTGTCTATTGATCAAAGAATGTGTTTCGTTAAAACCTTAATAGGATAAAAACCTAGTGGAGGAAAAAGAGTACATCATTCTTAATTCTTTGATATAATATTCTTCTATTTCTCCCCCTTATGTAAAATTTCATCTTTAAGATGACGAAGCCCAATCTTGTGAACCAATTGTTCCAAAGTTCTCCTTGGCAAAGACTTTGTAAATAAATATTTAATATATCCTTCTTTCAATTGATCAATACATGCACTATTGTCTTCATATATGGTTGTTGATTCCATTTTTCCTCATATAATGCAAAAAGTTGCATGACTTGACGATGTTGCTGTTATGGTTTGTTTTACAAACCGCTATGAAATTTTTATGCCACCACATGTGAAGAAATATCTTGTTTGTGATCAACTGTTGTGACGATCATATAAATAACTTGCATTTACATAACTCATTTGATTTTGAATCATTTGAATAAAATAAGCCTATATTCAAAGTACCCTTAAGGTAACGAAATATATGTTTGAAACTAATTAAATGTCTTCTTGTAGGTGAAGAATTATACCGTGCTTAACAAATTTACAACAAATACTATATCAAGTTAAGTATAATAAGCAAAGTACATTAGTGCTTTTATAACATTAAAATATGGTATTTCTTGACCAAGAAGTTCTTCATCATTGTGAGGTCAAAAAGGACATTTATCAACATCTAACAACCTCACAATTGAAGTGCAAAAATGATATAACTTGTCCATATAGAACTTTTTAAGCACCTTCATTATATAAATCTCTTGATGTACAAAAAAACTTGTATTTAAATACTCAATTTGTAATCTCAAACAAAACTTTGTACTTCCAAGATCTTTCATCTCAAATTCTTTCTTTAAGCAATCATTTGCCTTTGTGAACTCATTAGGAGTTCTAACGATGTTTATGTTGTATGCATAAATAAAAATTACGACAAATTCATTTTTCGATATTTTCACATAAATACAACGATAAATACCTTTCTTGTAACAAGTAATTACAAGGACAATTATATGTTTTGACTACTTTAATCCATTAAAGGGACTTGTTTAATTTTATTGAATAATCCACTTTAGAATTTGAATTGTTGGGTAAATTAAATTCTTTAGGGATTTTCATATAATTATCATTCTTTATAATATTGTTTTGCGCAAAAATCCATTTGTACTCAATGAGTTTTTACACCTTCAGGTGTGCAGACTACAAGTCCAAAAACCTTTCGTTTAACAAGAAAATCTAATTTTGCTTCTATTTCATCTTTCCATTTGGCCAATCATTTCTTTGTCAACAATCTCGATCCTCATTGTCACTCATAAGATTCATCGTTATATTATATGCTAAAGCATCGTCAACGTTGACTTCATTTTGGTTCCATGTTATCTTATTGATGACATAATTTTATTGAGATCTCATATTTTTCAACAATTTTTAGGTACCTGAGTTTCTTCTAGAACCAAGGTTCTTCTGGAACCAAATTATTAATTATGTCAAATGAATCTTTTGTGATTTACACCTCCTCGATTAGGTCATCTTGTCTTTTTAGCTCATTTTCTCATTCGAGAATTTTTATCTTTGGAACCAATAAACTTACCACGCTTCAATCGTGTAATAAATTAATATCAATTCTATTTGGAGCATTAGCAGTTTATATATGTGGTTTAATTACCCTATTTGTGTTAGTAAAACATATGATAATTGATTGACTAATTTCGAAATGAATTATCATTTGAACTTCAAGTTTACATTCTTTTGTACGAGGATCAAGACAAAACAATGATAATTCATTCCAACTGATATCCTTTTCCAATTGTTTTCTTTCTCCCCCTAATGTTGGAAAAACTTATTCATCAAAAATGGAAGTTGATAAATCAAACCATAAATATGTCTCCTTTTGAAAGATCAAGATATTTTATTATTGATTGAGATTCATATCCAACATATATTCTCGGCCGTCTCTAAAGACTCATCATAGTCCCTTTTGGTGGGGAAACTCGATCATATACAAAAATTCTTAAAATAGACAATTAGGTTACTAACCGAAAACCAACTGCATAATATAGTAATTATGATAACTTGTTGGCTTGATGCAAATCAATACTGTAACATTTAAAATTGCATATCTCCAAGTAGTCATTGGAAGATTAGCTCTCATAAGTAATGGTCTTGCAACTAACTTTAGACATTTTATTCGTTATTCTATAAGTCCATTTTAGCATGAACATATGTTCTACTGGATGTTCAACTTCAATTCCAATTGACATACAATACTCATGAAATACATAAGATGTAAATTCACCAGCATTATCAAAACAAATTTTCTTAAACGAATAATCTAGAAGTGATATCTTAATTTAACTAAGTGTGCTAATACTTTGCAAATGCTTGATTGCAAGTTGATAACAAACAAACATGTGACCATTTATTTGATGCATCAATTAAACCATGAAATATCTAAATGATCCACATGATGGGTGCATTGGACCACAAATCACCATGTATTTATTCCAAAAGATGAGATTGACTCATTTCTAAAGTTTTCTGGTGATGGTCTTATTATCAACTTTCCTTGTAAACATGTATGACATGAGAAATCATTGGATTGAAGACGTTTTTGACTCTTAAGTGGGTGTCCACAAGAGTTTTCAACTATTTTTTCGCATTATGATAGATCCAGGATGACCCAACTAATCATGTCGAACAAGAAATCCCTTTCTAATTTGTAAACTCCAGGTTTACAATGACATACATTTCAATTGTATTAATATATGTTTAGTACAAGCCATAAGAGAAGATTGATAATTTCTCTAATACACATTTTATTTTTTATTCAACCGAAGTCCATTGATATAAAGATATTTCATATTTCCTTCACTATGTCTCAATATGACACAAATATATCTTTAGAAATTAATAAGTTTCTATTATACTTCTTTGTAGAAGTGTAATATCTCTTTTGGAGCCTTCAAAATATTATTTATGATATAAAAATAATGCTAATATTAACTTCTCGAATAACCAAACATGATAAAAATAAATTAATAATCTTGACAGTTTAATTCTTGCACTATCAGCAAAATACAATATATTTATTCTATCCAATATTATTCCATATCAAAAAGATCATATCAAGTTATAATGAACTTACCTCAACTTGTAATAGGTACCATTCAAAATTAATCAACTTCGGAAGTCATATATTATCAAATAAAACTAAGTATAAAATATAATCTCCGAAAATCTTTGAACCTTTATATATATATATATATATATATATATATATATATATATATATATATATATATATATATAAATATAGAACCACAAATTCATATCAAAATCCTTACTTCACATTCTTACAAAAAAAAAATAAATTAATATATCATTTAAAGCAATCTTAATTCACCCATTACATATTCTAATAAAGTTCAAATTTATCACCTTCCAAAACCTAAATTTCTAGCACCAAAAAATGCACTATTCCTTTTATTTACTTTTATTTAAAAGTTACTTCATTGTTCCTTTTTACATTAATTTACTACACAAATTTAGTTGCATCCTCTAATTCATTGTCAATCAATTAATGCACCATAAATCTATTTTTTTTCATTTAAATTGTACACGTAAATGCACAAGTGATGACTTTTTTGTATTCAACAAAAAATATGCAATAAATAAAATCCAACATTTCTATTTCTATCATAGGACATTATATATATTTTTTAGAAAAGACTTTTCAATTACAATGAATATTTTCTATGTAATACTAATTCAAGTTTAATAATGTTATGCATGTATCATCTAATATTAGAAAAATATTAGTATTATACATTTATACTTTTATAACAATTAGTATATATATATATAATAATAATAATAATAAATGTTCATTATACACTCATTTCACATATACATTTCATAATATAAAAGAAATTTTGATTCTTCTTACTTATACATAACCAACATCAAAAATGCATATTTTATATAATAATAATACCATAGAGAATTTACCTTAAATTGATTAAATTATAATAAAAATAATTTAATATATAAAAATATATTTTATATTGTCACATAAAAACTTCTTCTGCCATTTTAAAAAAATTCTTAATACTTCTATCACCAATGAGATGATCAATGTTTCCATCTTCCATTCCATTTAATTTAGCAAAGAAAAATAATAATATCAAGATGAGTGACATCCATATGGCCTAAATCAAAATCACCATCTTTATAAACACAAAGTGTGTTTCTATGTTTTTCTCCCTATTTTTAGAATGCTTTGATGTAAAACAAGTACGACCCAAATGGCCTTTGCTGTAACATCCCTAAGGAATATTACTTAAATACATAAATATTTAAAGAAAAGAAATGAAAATATCAAGATGTTATTATTCCCAAAACTCGGGAAAAATTTAAAATGTTTAAGCCTCGTGACAAAATTATTAAAATCGTACTATTAAAACTTTACAAATTCCAGAGTCCAAAATATAAATGATAACATCATGAAAAATCCCTAGCTTTAATCCCAGCTAGCCCTCACTCCGTCGCCTTAGGATCCTCAGCATCACCTGTATCAACATCTGCTCTCGTGTAACGAATTAAACGATCATCGCCATACACAAACAGAAAGGGTGAGCTGATAAAAATAAAAGTAACATATATAACCACAATTATAAATAAGACACCCATCTTAATTAATCTATTTAGTTCTTGGCCAAGACCTTAACCCCAAGGCTTTACAACCTTCAAATCACACAAGTGGTTAGCCTTGGACTCGGGAACATGATGCTCACACGAACCTGCCCGCTCGTGGTCCTACTTCTACAAACCTCCCCGCTCGTAGTCTTGCTCTACGGAGCTACCCACCCCTAGTCCAACATATGTGATCCTTCAGCCATGAAACATACGAACCTACCTCGCTCGTATCCTCACGCGAGAGTAACTGGATATGAACCTCCCCGCTTATATCATCACATGTTAACCACCATCCATGAACCTACCCGCTCATGGCACAGCATCTCCCGATCCAAGTGTAGTATCGTTGTGTTAAAACATCACACAAACAAGCCATAGTTTGCGAGATTTCCGCTTGGCGCAGCCTCAAGCGCCGCCAAGCGAAACAGGCCTAGACCGCATCGTGGTTTACTCCTAGCCGCCGAGCGCCAGTCACTTCTAGACCCACTGTTTCAGGGTCTATTGCCTGGTGGGCTGCACCTTGCCGCCAGGCGCCACGCGGTGTAGGGACCCCTAATGCTAGTCCTATCGCCTGACACGCACCCCGTGCCGCTAGACGCTACACCAGTGACATACACACTGTCTAATTTTCTTACACAGGTCAGAGCACATGAACTTACACCACTAAACAACACCAAGATAATCATGTTCTCTTATTGTTCAAACTCAAAGTGAGGAAAAAATGGCACACCACACTTGGTCCATTACCTATGATCCACTTCTTAACTCACTCTAGTCATGACTTGGCATTTAGCAAACATATTATTACATCCTCCGAGGATTTGTTTTAACTTAACACTCTTATCACCCAATCCAACACTCCCATTCTAAGATTCCTTAATACCAAACTGTTATCATTACTTTATCACACTATACTTTTAATTCAATCATAGTATTTTAGTTTACTCATTTACTAATACCTCTCAAACCCCAATCCATCTTTTCAAGTGAACTTACTCTAGTAAAAAAAAATAGAATTCAGTCCTCACTTAGACTACTTCAGACTCACCTCAAAGCCTCTCCTACCCCTGTTATCAGTAAGTCACAATCATTTCAAATTCTTATATTTAACCAATCAATGTATTCTTACCTCAACCAATCATTATAAATAAATCATTCCAAAATTCCTATTTTAATCATCTTTTCATGTCCAATTTATTGACAACTCATTCACAGATAATTTCTTCCCAAGACTGACTCACCAATTTTCCAAACAATCCTATTACGCCGCTACCGCATAAACCCCTTCCCATTCTCATGGCTTTGTTGTCTTGCTCTACAACCCAAATAACAATTCAATATTTCTATGGTCCAGCACTTCCAATCACAACTCAAGGATCATTAATTCTACTCGGTAGAGGGATTACCGATTCTTAACATGAACCCCTCATGTTCCCTTCTCCATTGTTAATCATAGTCAGACCATACGAACAATTTCATAGAATAAATCAATCAAACAACCGAACCAAAGACGAACTGGAACATCAACATATCACAAAAATTCACCAAAACAACAAAAAAGCGTCAGACCTCGTGCTCTGCCTGGCGGATTTCAGCCCATCACCATGCAACTCGTGACAGAACCCAAAATTTGGGTGAAAAGCTGTTGTGCCGCCTAGCGGCACATGCATGCCCGCCAGGCGGTTTTTGGGCAGAACCCTAAAATTATGCAGAAACAGCACAACCAGACAAGAGTTCATGCAATTATGATGGTGTGGGCAGCTTGAATAGAGATTCTTGAACCTCTCCCAGTACTCATAGAGGGTCTCCCCAGATTGCTGCTTGATGCCAGAAATTTCCTTCCTTATGGCTGTTGTCCTTGAAGCAGGGAAGAACTTGGCTATGAACAATCTCTTCAGGTCATCCCAGCTCGTGATGGACCTGGGTGCAAGGTAGTACAGCCAGTCTTTCGCATTACCCTCCAACGAATGAGGGAAAGCCTTCTAGTATACATGGTCCTCCTGGACATCTACAGGCTTCATGGTGGAACACACGACATGAAACTGGTTCAAGTGTTTGCACGGGTCCTCACCTACAAGACCATGAAACTTTGGCAACAAGTGTATTAAACCAGTTTTTAGCACATATGGAACTTCCTCCTCAGGGTATTTAATGCATAAACTATCATAAGTGAACTCTGGTGCAATGAGCTCACTCATGGTTCTCTGATGAGGTGGAGGAGGTTGAGCCATGTTATCAGTATGAAAATCAAAATGCTCAGAATAAATAGTATGCTCAGAATGCAAAGAATGAGGAGTGTCGGGAGTATGATGAGAATCAGAAGAGTCAGGAAAAGTCACTAACTATTCAACATGCAAAGATGGATTCCTAAGATGCCTACATCCTATGTGGAATGTCCTATCAATCTCAGGGTCAAATGGTTGTAATTCACTTGGGTTTCCCCTAGTCATGCACCAAAAAACATTAATTCTAGTGATATTGGCATAACATAGGGTATAACTACAAGTATAATCAAACGAACTCCAAATGACTTGAAAATTGGTAGGATATTCCTTTGAGTGCTCAAACAGACCCACAAAAAAAATCAGATCAAAACTCAAATTAAAAGTATTTTTAAAATTTTTTCAAAAGTGAAAAAAATGAAGAAAAATCACAAAAAACATTGCTGAAATGTAGAAAATGGCATTTTCTAGAGAATCTGAGTTTGCAAACCGGCAGAGCGGGTTTAAACAACGTAGGAAATCAAATTCCACCCCAAATGCATATAAAATAATAGTGATTCTAATAACCAGAGCAAAAGTTATGGTCTTCTGAAGTTTCACTAAAAAGCAGTCCAAAATTTTTTTGAATCTCTCAACTCAGACCATACCAACTGCTCCTGATATTTTTCCCATCAAGTTCAATGTCTTAGAAGTGGGGGACAAACATTTCAAGTCAAAACAAGCACCGTAGCTACTAGAACAAAAATCTAGAAGTTAAATGCCAGATTCGGATACTATTCATGCACTATTCACTACACTACAAATTACTCTATTCATGCGCGCCGCGACACTATTCACTACACTACACAGAAACACACAGGAATGGAAACAGGCACTGAACTTAACAAAACATTAACATCACAATGAACATATACCAACTCAACCACACTTCAACTACACACACCAAAACACGGAACACAAACACACTGAAAATTTTACTTTGAACAAAACGATTGGTCCCCGGCAACGACGCCAAATTTGATAGAGGCTGTACCCCACCAAATTAAAACATATTAAATGCAGTATATGAAAGTTGAACCAAGTCGTCTCCCAACGACCAATATTTTCATTCAAAGCTTAAATTTTCAGATGAACACAATAATAACACAAAAGGGGGGTGTTTGGCAGATAAATTCAGAATGCTAATCAACATATTAAATTAAATGCAAAGAGTGATTAAAATCGTATTGACATCCTTGATTCAAACACAATTTCACTTATCATAGGCTACCAAATTAACACCTCTGCCTTCTCTCAATCCACTAGATAATAATCCACTAAGCGAAAATTACAATCTAGCTTCATTATGCAATTAAGCAATGCACATATCCTTAAATTCGTGACAGCCAAGTTACATAAATTAAGAATAAACATAACTTAACCCAAACACATGCAATTACTCTGTAAATTAAGCACAAACAAATTCATCACAATGCATTCCCGAATTAGAACAAAGAGACATGGCAGATTTCACAAGCAAGCACAACCTTAAAGCTTCATTGCATTTTTCATCAAGGAGTCAATACACAAATTTAGCTAGACATGGAAATGAGCAATTAGACACCACAATTCTGGAATCACAAAAACAGAACCAAAAACCCTGACTTTTGAATTATGAAAACGCAAAGCAAGAGCAAAAGAGAGATTTCAAGCTTCAATGGAATGCAAAAATGATGCTGTGATATATAAATCCGAAAACCCCATGAATGGGTATTGTTCCAAGTCAATGAAATCACAAAACGAGCTGCCCAATGTACAAAACGAATTCAAAACGCTAAACCCTTAATGGGTGTTGTCAAATGTGCATAAAAACGTTAAAAATGAGCCAAAAACGTGGAAAACCGCAAGGGGCACCTCTATGGAAGCTTGGAGAGTGAAAATGGAGTTTGGAGAAAGGTAGAAGATGATGTTGTGCGGCTGGTGCATGGAATGAGACCTAATTCTCGTGGTCATTTCACTCTTCCACTCATTATTTACAAAATTGCCACTCTGCCACTCAGATTTACCAAAATGCCACTCTCGGCCTCAAATGTTGAGCCATTCACTCTGCTGACGTGGAAGTGACATGGAAATGATGTGGAAATGATGTGGCGACTCTCTTCAACTAAATATTGATGTCCAAGCTCCAAAATTGCTTCACCCAAATATCTAAAAATAATTAAAAACAAAAATTAGGCCAAATAATGTGAAATTAGTCCAAATTCAGAACAGTGACCCAATAAAGCCCAATAGATGAAAAACACTCTAAAGATGAAAAATTAAGCACTGAACAACTGTCTAATGGGTACACAAATGCTAGTGGAATGGAAGAAAATAATGACTCATCACCTCTTCTCCTGCATCAGTACACAACCCAAACCCTGATAGGATGCATCGCAGTATACCTCAAACTTCTTACTAGTATCTGGTATGACAAGTACTTGAGCTGTTGTCAATCTCCTCTTCACCTCCTCGAAGCATTCTTCGCATTTATCGGTCCAGGAGAAAGGTTGATCTTTCCTAGTGAGCTGAGTTAATGGACTTACCATTTTAGAGAACCACTCTACAAATCTCCTGTAATACCCTACCAACCCCAATAAACTTCTGACTTTCGTTACCGTCTGAGGTCTTTCCACTTCAGCATTGTCTCAATCTTGCTTGGGTCTACTGCAATACCCTGTGAAGAGATAACGTGCCCCAAAAACTGTACCTCTTCCAACCAAAACTCACATTTTGATAGTTTGCCGTAGAGCTGGTGTTCTCTCAATACCTCCAGCACAATCCTCAGATGATCTACGTGTTCCTCCTTATTCTGAGAATATCATCTATGAACACCACTACAAACTTATCCAGATAGGGGCGGAAGATTCGATTCATATAATCCATGGAGACTGCAGGAGCATTAGTCACTCCAAATGCATCACTATATACTCGTAATGTCCATATCTCGATCGAAATGTTGTCTTCTGGACATCCTCTGGTTTGACTAAGATCTGATGATATCCAGACCTTAAGTTAATCTTAGAGAACACACCTGCCCCTCTTAGCTGATTGAGCAAGTCATCAATCCTCGGCAACGGGTATTTGTTCTTTATTGTCAATTTATTCAACTGTCGATAATCGACGCACAGCAGAGAACTCCCATCCTTCTTCTTTACCAGTAACACCGGAGCTCTCCACGGTGAGGCACTAGGTCTGATAAATTTCTTTTATAGCAAGTCCTCGGTCTGCTTCTTTAACTCTACTAGTTTTGTCGGCGCCATTCTATGCGGTACTGCCGACACTGGCCCTGCTCCAGGGATTAGATCAATTGAGAAATCTATATCCCTACTCGGTGGTAGCTCGGGTATCTCATCTGGGAAAACATCAACATATTCATCCACCACTAGTATTCTACTGATCTGCTCATTTGTACTCATCTTCTTCTCTTGGGCCACTATCACAAAGCAAGTGGATCCTCCCCTCATCTCTTTCACCGCCTTTCGCGATGACACCAACTCTATCCCTTCAGTTTCTGGAAATACAATTCTGCACTGTCCATAATCAATCACCACATGGTTGATAGATAGCAAGTTTATTCCTAGTATGACCTCCAATCCCTCCAAGGGCTAGCAAACGAGGTTCACCTTGAATCGTCTGCCCTCTACTTCCATCAAGCATCCAACATAGGCTGAATTTGTTGAAACCTGTCCAGATGTTGGTGTCGAGACTATTAACTTGCATCCCAGGTCACAAGTAGACAACCCCAATTTCTCCACACAATCATGGGATATGAAGGAGTGTGAAGATCTTGACTCAAAAAGCACTCCACACTGTTATCAATCAATAAACAATAATCCAGAATGAGGTTACCTGACCGGGTGGCCTCAGTGCTAGTCATGGCGAAAACCCGGGCTGCTGCTCTCGGCCTATCAGATGAAGGTGGCTGAGATCGTGATCCTGCAGTGGTCTTCTTATTAGGACATTTGTTATCAAAATGTCATGGCTAGTCACATGCATAGCACTTGCGAGTGCTCATACTACTGCGTCCGTTGCCAGCTGGTTTAGTGCAATCTCTCCTCAGATGCTCTCCTCCGCAGTTATAACACCTTAACTTTTGTGAGGAGGATGTAGGTCAGTTGTAGGGCTTCTTCTGCTGTCTGCCCTCTGCATTGCTTTTCTGCGGTCTGCTGACCCGACTGGGCCCCATCTCTAATTGCTCCACACTTTTGGCCTGCTCGACCAAAACTGGAAACTCACGTACCCTCAATGGTACAATAAACCGTCACAACTCATATTTCAAGCTTCCCTCGAACTTCCGAAACCGCCACTCCTTGGTGACTGCCTGCGAGTAGAATCTTGCAAGATACTTAAACCTCTCCACATAGGCCTGCACTTATAAGTTCCCCTGTTGCAGAGTGAGGAACTCGGCCTCGCGCTCATGTTTAGCGCTATCGAAAAAATACTTCTCCAGGAACCTCCTCCTGAAGCTGGTTCAGGTCACCTCCTCCTCTCGGGTCTGCATCCCCATCCACCAATACTCTGCCTCGGTCACCAACAAGAAGGTGGCGAAGGTGAGCTTCTACGCCTCGGTGCACTCTATCACTTTGAATATCTTCTCGCATTCTCGGAGCCATGTGTCTGCCTCGTCTAGGGTGGCCTTCCTAGTGAATTTTGCTGGCTTATGACGCATGAAATCCTCCATAGTCATTGGTCTCACAGGAGGAATCATCGCCCTAGGCTGTGCTGCCACTGGTTGCATTGCGTCCACCATCCTATGGATCGCATTAGCAATCTCATCAGCACCTGTAGTATTCCTGCATCTCCGGTTTGTCGTTGGCTGTGCACGCCACATTGTTCAGCTGTTAACATTAGACAGCTAAAAATTAAAATCAAGACTGTTAGTGGCTAACAATCACTAACACATCACACAATTTCACAACAATAAGTGGTCAGCTCACTCCCCAAATTTCCCCAAATATCAAAGCGCTTGCTCTGATACCAAATGTAACATCCCTAAGGAATATTACTTAAATAAGTAAATATTTAAAGAAAAGAAATTAAACCGTCAAGATGTTATTATTTCCAAAACGCGGGAAAAATTTAAAATGTTTAAACCTTGCGACAAAATTATTAAAATCGTAGTATTAAAACTTTACAAATTCCAGAGTCCAAAATATAAATGATAATATCATGAAAAATCCATAGCTTTAATCCCAACTAGCCCTCACTTCGTCGCCGGAGCATCCTCAGCATCACTTGTATCAACATCTGCCCCCGTGAACGAATCACACGATCATCGCCATACACAAATAGAAAGGGTGAGCTGATAAAAATAAAAGTAACATATATAACCACAATTATAAATAAGACACCCATCTTAATTAATTTATTTAGTTCTTGGCCCAGACCTTAACCCCAAGGCTTTACAACCTTCAAATCACACAAATGGTTAACCTTGGACTCGGGAACATGATGCTCACACGAACCTGCCTGCTCGTGGTCCTACCTCTACGAAGCTCTCCGCTCGTAGTCTTGCTCTACGAACCTCCCTGCTCGTAGTCCTGCTCTACGGACCTACCAGCCCGTAGTCCAACACATGTGATCCTTCAGCCACGTACCTCCCTACACGCAGCATCCCTCAAGCGTGAGCACGAAACATACGAACCTACCTCGCTCGTATCCCCATGCAAGAGTAATTGGATATGAACCTCCCCGCTTATATCATCACATGTTAACCACCATCCATGAACCTACCCACTCATGGCATAGCATCTCTCGATCCAAGTGTAGTATCGTTGTGTTAAAACATCACACAAACAAGCCATAGTTTGCGAGATTTCCGCCTCGCGCAGCCTCAAGCGCTGCCAAGCGAAACAGGCCGAGACCGCCTGGCAGTTTACTCCTAGTCGTCGGGCGCCAGTCACCTCCAGACCCACTGTTTCAGGGTCTATCACCTGGCGGGCTGCACCTTGCCGCCAGGCGCCACGCGATGTAGGGACTCTTAATGCTAGTCCTATCGCCTAGCGCACACCCTGTTTCGCCTGACGCTACACCAGTGACATACACACTGTTTGATTTTCTTACACAGGTCAGAGCACATGAACTTACACCACTAAAAAACACCAAGATTATCATGTTCTCTTATTGTTCAACCTCGAAGTGAGGAAATAGTGGCACACCACACTCGGTCCATTACCTATGATCCACTTCCTAACTCACTCTAGTCATGACTTGGTATTTAGCAAACATAATATCACATTCTCCAAGGATTTGTTTTAACTTAACACTCTTATCTCCCAATCCAGCCCTCCCATTCTAAGATTCCTTAATACCAAACTGTTATCATTACTTTATCACACTATGCTCTTAATTCAATCATAGTATTTTAGTTTACTCATCTACTGATACCTCTCAAACCCCAATCCATCTTTTCAAGTGAACTTACTCTAGTTAAAAAAAATAGAATTCAGTCCTCACTTAGACTACTTCAGACTCACCTCAAAGCCTCTCCTACCTCTGTTATCACTAAGTCCCAATCATTTCAAACTCTTGTAATTAACAAATCAATATATTCTTACCTCAACCAATCATTATAAATCAATCATTCCAAAATTCCAATTTTAATCATCTTTTCATTTCCAATTCATTCACAACTCATTCATAGATAATTTCTTCCCAAGACTGATGAAGGATTATCTTATTCCTTTTTAAGATTATTGAATATGGTGTGAGTTGATTATGAAAGCTAAGTGAAATCCCTACTGGACATTAAGATAGCATGCTATCTAGATGTGAAGGTTCCTTTCACAAAGCTCAAGAGAAGAAGATGATGGATTGATTCAAAACAAAAAGGAAATGGAAGGCACATAAACCATAGAAAACCAAGAACAATTAAAGGAAGAAGAAAACATAAAATGGAAAGAAAAGAAATGGTAAAAATGTGAGAAGCACGCCACTACAAGGCTAGGCTAGAAGCCATGGCAACCTTG
>Ga0214543_1003602_pt1 | contig 29956 bp, 16 predicted proteins | sample CNSS2metaG_FD_160094 | JGI IMG/M metagenome (GOLD analysis project Ga0214543, IMG submission 160094) | Root nodule microbial communities from cowpea collected in UCLA plant growth center, Los Angeles, California, USA - CNSS2 | ecosystem: Host-associated > Plants > Roots > Nodule | place: USA... | reverse complement strand
TATAAGGGGTGCTCCTAGACATGTAAAAGGGTTGAATACTTTGAATCTAAACACTCTTGTTTTCAACCTCTTTTTTTGTGAGCTATCCCTCCTCCCAAGGAGAGGAAAAACTCTTGCCTTATCTTGCGATGCAAGTGGCGACACCATACACTCATCTCTAGAGCTTGGTTTGGCTTTGCCCCCTCTATGAGTGGCGTGCTCACTTCCATCACCACTATTATCTTCTCTTCCATTTTGTTTGTTCTTCTTCTTTCAATGAATTTTCGCTTTTGGTTGTGTTCTTGCTATTTTAGTTTCTAAGCACCTTAAACTATCTCTTCTCCTATTGAACTCTTGGAAAGGAACCTTCACATCTAGATAGCTTGCTATCTTAATGTCCAGTGGGGATTTCCTTGAGTTTTCTTTAAACAACTCTTCACCATATTCATAATCTTAAAAGGAAACAAGTTAATCCTTCATCAAGATATACCTAATGAAATGTAAAAGTGAAATCAAAAGTCTTTTGCTTAAATTCAAAATCAATTTAAGAAAACCATTAAAATATTAGATAATGGTCAAGAATTTAATTACAAAGACTTTTATGACCAATTTGGAATAATACATCAAAATAACTTGTCATTGTTACTCCTCAACAAAATTTTATTATGGAAAGAAAACATCAACATGTATTGAATGTTAATTGATGCATCATGTTTCAATCTAACTTTCCCAATGTTTTTTTGCCATGTTATTTTTCATGTTGTGTATATTATAAATAGACTTCCTTTGTTGTTATTAACAATAAAAGTCCTTTTTAAATGTTGTATGATCATAAACAAAATTTTTTGGATGTACTTGTTTTGCTTTCACTATAAAAGTCAATAAGGACAAATTGAATGCTAAAGCCCACAAGTGTTACTTTCTTAGTTTTAAAATAGGAAGAAAAAGGTGTATTGTGATATTTGTACACTAGAAAGATTCTTTTTTGTCTCAAAAAGTGATTTTTTATGAGCATATTTTTAATCAAGCAAACAATTCTACTGAACAAAGTGATAATAATAAAGAAGAAGATAATTCAATGATTTGCATGATTATGCTGTTAACTAAAATTGAGATTATACTTAAAATTGCTTCTTAGAATGATGAAGATTAAAGTGTCAAAAGTCAACACAAAAACAATGAAGAGGTTGAGGTAGAATGTATGCAGATTTGGAAAAATGAAGAACAAAATACAAAAAAAAAAAATTGCGAAAATCCTTTAGACAATACAAAGTTTCATCCATTTTACAATTTTATCATCAACTAATGAATGTCTCACACATTGATAAAATTTAGTGTTTAGATAAAAACATATATTTATTAGATATGAAATGGTGATTTAAGCCAAAAAGAGGGGGAGATAGTTGAATTAGTTGTTTAAAACTTTTCGAAAGCTTAAAACTCTTTTGATTGAATTAAATAGACCACTAAATTCGAATACAAAAGTTGCAGGATAATACACTTTCAACCGATCATAAATACAAGCATCAAATTAATTTGTTCATACACCTATGAATTAGTTGATTAAAATTTCAAAACAATCGACTAAAATTTTAGAATTTCACTCAAATAGTAAACTTTCACACATAATACTTGTTTCAAACAATATTTCTAACAGGTATGCATTATCAGATTACACAGAAACGCATTCAAACACAACAAAAAATGATTTACTTGGTTTTCTTGAGATTTTAAAGTGAATGAGATGAAAGGAAGAGAATGACACGTATATTTTTATATTGGTTCACTTAATCACAGAGCTATATCCAATTTATTAGGACAACCTGATCCTGGTTTCCACTATATTCAAAATTTGTACAAATCACACACCAAAATTACACTTTTGAACAAAGAAAAACACCAAGATTTTTTACTCACACAAAAGTCTAGACTACAACCCTGCAAGAATCACACTCACAAACCTGAAACCACACCAAGAACACAACAAGAGGCACAAGAAATACAAAACATGATGGTGGCTCTCCCTAGCCAACCATACACGAGTTCTTCAAGCTTTAACCAAGCCAAAAATTCCTCTAAGACCAACCAAGATCTTTAATTTTCACCTTGTAGTTATGTAATTAAGAGAGAAAGAGTTTTCTAGGGATGAATGACAAGATTTTGTGCTCAAAAACTCATAATCGTACCTCTACTCTCGAAAACACAACTTATATTGTCTAGTCTTAAGTGAAATCAATCGGTTGAATTTTTGTACAATCTATTAATTTCACTTGACTTAAGTGAAATAAGTTGATTGAAAAATAATTCAACTGATTAAATGCATTCATACCAGAAACTATATACAACATGTCTTTTAACCTGTTAAAACTCATTTTAACAAATTAAAAAGGACACACTAAAACTAATAAGACATCTAACCTATGTCTTCTAGCCTAAGAATATGGTATAACATGTAACCATTACATTTAACACATTATTTCCAGATTTAATACAAAAGAAACATGATCTTCAAGCAGATCTTTATCAATATTCAATAATCACATGTGATCTTCATGAATTTAGCTTTATCAAATCTTTGCACCAAGCTTGCTTGTGCCAACAATCTCCCCCTGATTTTGATGAAGCCAACATCCTCGAGTTGAATTATGAGCTAAGATCCGTATAGAAACCTAAAAAAGATTTTGCACACAAGATACAAATATACAAATACACATCCAAGAAAAAGCACACAAGCATTCATACATATCACATATGCATATGCTCCCCCTATCACTAATAATGTGATTTAGCTTTAGATTTCAGATCCAGTTTGCAGTATTATTAAGTTCTAGCAAGTTTATTTCTAGGTTTTCGAATTTGTGCTTATTTAACTTAATTTTACTCATTTTTCTCCCCTTTTGGATTCACCAAATTAAAGTAATGCACATATCATTTTGGAAAGAGTAAAATTTTCATTAATGTAGTAACATAAGAGGCTATCATATCATTTGATAGGTTATACAAACACAACAAATGAAAAACAGAAACACAAATAATAAATTGAAGCTGAGACTAATATAATCAGTTGATTGAAATAAAAAAAACAACATATTAAAATACTAGAATAAATAGACAAACAAACAAATGCAGCACCAACATGCAATGCATGACCTATGAGCCATCCCTTTCACTCATTCCTGGGATTGTCTCTATTGTAGACATTAGAGAGGAGGTCATGAACATTGTGGAGATGATCATCCAGATCTTGAAAATGTGTAGTGTAATATGCATGGTGTGCATTTTGTGACATGTTCAAGTCTTGAAGTTGGTTGAGAACCATCTTCTCAAACTGGGAATATGCAGGTCCAATGTTCTCAAGAGGTTGATAAATCCCAATAGCCATAGGTTGTGGATCAAAGGCATCATCTTCTCCTTGGTTTGCTCCACTAGTTCCAACCTTATGATTATTGGTCCCAACTTCAATGTTTGTAGATGCTTCTCCTTCAACCAGCCATGTGTTGCCTATCTTTGTGAATCTCATCTTATGCATATTGAGTGTGGAAACATGGTTCAACGCGTTTCATGTTAGTATTGGAGTTGTTTATCACTACAAAAAAACATGAAATACCGACGTTTATTTTTGTAATTTACGTCATTTTTAACTATCGTTATTTACTTGAGTGACGGTTTCCTAAAATGTCGTAATTCTTGCCATCACAAAGTATAATATGACGATTATAGATGAACCGCCGCAACAACTGTCATTTTATATAATGTATAAAGTGGCAGTTTAAAGAGGCAAAAAACGTCAGTTAAAATTGACGTAATATTTTTACTGGATGACAAATATAATGTGAAAAACGACGCTTTAAACTAACACTATTATCATTATATTATGACATTTTTAAATGTCACCAGTTTAATTAATTACAATTAATTTTGAGATTAATTACGTCATTATCAAATGTATCAAGTGACGTAATTTTAATATTTAATTATTTATTCTTTTTTAATATTTCTTATACTTTCATAATTCGATAAAATTATTTTTTCATGATAATTTAAAATATATAAAAAATTATAGCACTATCAAATAGAAATTGATAAACTAAATTGATTCATTGTCAATATAACATAACTACGCCAAAGTACCAATTCAAGCATTTGGAAAAAGAAAGACAACATTAAGAATACCAAAATATTCAAGAATCTAAGAAAAAAAGACAACATTAAAAGTCTTAATTCTAATCCTAAAATACTTTTCTTTCACCACTTGCTTCAATTATATTATTTGAAGATGATACGCCACTCCCAACATATAGTGCCTGCAATGATTAAAGAATAAGAATATAAGTTTATGAATTAGATAACAATACAATAAATTTAAGTAATATTCTTTTCTATGTTATATCTTATTAGCATAGAGATGTACCAAACCAATAACCATTACAGCAAGATGTTTCGAGACTTCTTCTCTCAAAGCAATAGAGACAAGCAACTTTGCATTTAATTCTTAACCGTTACAAGCTCACTTTCAATACAACCTAAGCCTGTAAAGAAGCAAAATGTAAAATAAAGATTAAACATGAAAAAACCAAGGAAGTATTAAAATAAAGGCTGCATGAACCAAGAAACCAAGATTAAAATATGTAAACCAAGAAACCAATTTACATTTAATAATATATTAGATGAAGACCCTGTGTGTTGGATTTGGATTCAGTTGAGTATTTTCTATTCGTGTTTCTATTTTTAACACCCGCATTACGATTTACAAATTTTCTTATAGAAGAGCTTTAGTTTTATTCTTTCTATGCCTAAAGTTCTTTACATTAAGGATTTGCAAAATCCTCATTTGAAAGAACTACTCAAGAAAAATCTAAATAAATATAGGGCTGCAGACAAATAAAAATAACGAGAGGATCCTTAAGATTATTGATAAGATTAATTAAGGTTATAATAATAAGTAAATCATTAAGTCAACGTTCTATAGCAAAGTATAAGCAGTAGAAAAAGAGAAAAAAAAAGAGTAGAGACCACACAGCGAAGAATTTTAAATACTACTTACCATGAACACGTGATTCAATTCAATTAGAGTGATAAGCTCCCCACGTTTATGCATCTTTCAGAAAAAAGTGACTAAATTTCAAAGCAATAAATATATGTCACAAGATATCACAAATTTAAGAAACGAAAACCCAGAAAATCAGAGAAAGGTAAATGGATTCACAAATGGAAAGCAAACTTATCATCCAAGGGAAAAAGTTCTTTATTTGTTCTATTACAGAAATGGTATAGGGAAGAGCATTATGTAAAAACACAGAACAATGTAAGTATTTTGCAGTGACTGACTATAAAACAAAAAGAAAGAAACTCATGCTGGTACAATTTCGCCCACATCACACTCTTCATATTCAATTTCTTTACCTCTATTCATTACACCAACCAAAACCTCCAAAACACACAACACGCACAGAGTAAAGGGGCACCCATATAGAACACACAGCTTGAACCTTCACCATCCACACCCATCACAGAACCACACGAGAATCACAAAGACGTCATCATCTTCATCTTCAAAAAAATATATAAGGATCGCAAACAAATTCAATTTATCCAAAAACCAATTGACATCAAAACATAGCACAACAAACAAATATCGCCTTTCCAAAAAAAAACATTGTCATTCCACAAAATCAAAACATCTTTGTAACATCAATAAAGTCGCTCATAACAATATATGACCAGAAAATAGCATAATTTCTGGAAAGGAAAGAAATCAATAATTCAATAGGGGGAGTTTCTCCATAAATTCGTTAACTTTGACAATTCTTAGAAGAGATGAGGAAGGAAACATGATTTAATTGAACATAGGAAGAGAAGAACCTAGGAATTTTGTTATGAGACAATTAGACTTGAAGGAAAATGAGGTACCTGAACATGAAGAGAAGAAGGGATGTTAGTGTTGTCACTAGAATTGAAGAAGAACCAAGGGGTGCCATGTTCGGGTTCAACGATGAATCAAACCCCAATGCCTAGAGGCAAACCCTCTTCGGTTAACGTATACCTCCAATTCACCCGAATCTGCATACACAGCAAGCAAATCAATACAACGCTCCAAACCCACCTTTCTACTCGCATCATTCATCATCCTCGAGCCAAATACAGCAAAACACCCAAAATCACCTTAACAACCCCAACCACAAGAACAGAGAATAGAAACCCAAATTCCAGTACCAAACATTCAAGCCTCATATACCCCAATCAGCTAGTCGCGACGATTACGAACCTAGTCGCGGTGGCTGGTGCGATGGTGGCGAGTTGCGCTGTCTCGAACGTGCTGGAGAAACGGAGGAGGAGACGCTTTTAACGCTAGTGTAAGAGCGCTTCAGGCGTGGCGGAGGGAAGGGCGATGGCGTCGCCGATGAGGCCTCCGGCGGGTGCCGGTGTCATTGGTGGTGGCTAGAAGGCGAACACATGTTTCAGGGGTTGGATTAGTGTTGTTGGTGTCGAGAAGAAGAGATTGTCGAGAAGGAAAGAGTGAAGTCGAAATAGCGTCGCTGACGTTGGCCTTGACCGGCCATGGGGGGCAGCGATGTCAGCGATTGCGGCTCCATAGGTCCGACGAAGTGGAGGCTCGACAGGGGCTGCAGTTGCTTGAGTCTGGAAGAGGAAACAAAGAAGGGGCTGCCTTGGTGAAGTGAGCTTAATTAGGGTTAGAGAAAATATGGGTCTGTGTGGTTTTTCTCGTGCACCCCAATGTTAATCCCAGGCCTGAGACAAGGAGAAAGGAGAAAGAGGCGAAACGAAGAGAGCTGAGTGAGCGTTGTGAGAGTAAAGTGATCTAGGGTTTGAGTAATTTGGGTGTCACTAGCTTTGAAAGTTAAGAAAATATTAAATTGTTGAATGGGAAAATGAAATAGAAAACAGAGGGAACAAAGTATTTTTTTTAAAAAAAAGGTATCGAGATAAAAGTGGAATAGGGAATTATTTCATAAAATTATAAAAATAATGTTTTATATAAAGTGACATTTCAAAATGACACAATTTTAAATAATAATATGACAATGTAAAAGATGGTGGTTAGAAACGCCATATTATACATGTACATTATGGCCGTTATCAAACTGACGTATTAAAAACATCGTTATCAAACTACGAAAAGCGACAGTTTTAATTAACTGTCGTATTAAAAACATCGTTATATACATGATTTTTTGTAGTGTATACTGTTTGACACATTCCTAATTCAATATCTGCTGGAAAATGCATTCAACACCTTAAAAAAAGTTAACTTAATTGGGTTTAAATGACTAAATTCATTCATTTTTAAAATTTAGGAACCAAAATGTATTAAAGTTTCAGATAGGGATGAATTCTAATTTTGGGTCAAAATTCAAGGACTAAAAACATACTTAACCCTTGATGTTTATTTGCTAAACTTTGCATTTTCATTAGTGATTATGATTATTTCTAGGAGAACTTACACTACAAGAAAATTGTCTATTATCTACGAAAAATTTTCTACGAAATTTTTGTCGTAGATAATTTCATTTTACCTACGAAAATTTTTGTAGATAACAATTACATTCGTAAGTAACAGAAAAAAAAAATGTACGAAAATTTCATAGATAAATATAATATGCTTTGATGAATATCTTTTGTAGGAATAATTATCTACACAAAACTGAGTGAAAAATAATCATCACCAAAAACAAATAAAAATTATTTTAAAAAGTATTATCTACGAAAGGAAAGTTCATAAGTAACTATTATTTATATTTTTTAATTAAAAATCATACGTTATTTACGCTCAAATTCGAAGATAAAATTATTTTATTTTTTAAGTCCAAATAATGCGTGACCATCAAACTATAAAATACAAGTCTTTGTTGCCCTTTACTTAGATGAAACATGAGCCATGGTATGACCTTCACAGACAAAGACCTTCAGTCATCCTTCATCCGATTGAGGCACCGATCGTCGTGGCGCTAGTCACGTGACGCTCAAACAAGAAAAGTGACTGTGGATCTTAGCTCGTAACTATGCTTAAACAAAACCAAGCCCATTCACAAACTAGAAAGAAGCATATGCAAACCCTAATTTCGGGGAAGGAAGATGAAGCCCATTCCCTTGTGTTGTGAAAATTTCCCATAGTCGAACCCTTGAATCTTCCATTTATGGACTGAATTTTCCCCAATCTCTAAGTAGAAGCTCCCATTTTCGAACCCAATCCTATGCAACCACTAAGGTTCTCAACTAAAACCAATCTTATTGCAGCCCTTATTCGTCTAAGAAGCTACGATTCTTGAACCCCAACCCCATTCCTTTATACCCATAAAGGCTTTAATTCATTGTGCGCGTTTGGGGAGGTTTGATTTTGCTTTCCCCTAACCTTTCGTTGACATTCCTTCTTCCCATGTGCTTTGAACTATGCAACCCATAACCTTAATATTTCAAAGATAGCCCGTCCAACTATAAGTGCATTTGTGGAAAAACTTCCCTGGTCCATTTTTAGATTTAACTTGCAACCAAAGACCAATTAAGTGGTAACCCATGAACAACTTCTTGCAAAAAAATAAAATAACATATTTGAAAAGTGGAGCTAGAAACACAATTCCCTTCCATATTTATTGGAACTCGGCCTGTACAAACCAATAACACACCACATCCCAACTCTTCTAAATGAAATATATGTGTATTTGGGGAAAACATTTCCTGACTCATTCTTAAATTTAACTTGCAACCCAAGCCCAATTAAGTTGTAACCTACGAGTGACTTTTTGCATGCCAAAAAATCGCAGATTTGGAAAGTGCAACTAGCACATTTGGGGAAAAAACTTTTCAAATGGACCAGGAAAGTTTTTCTTCAAATGCACATATATTTGGTTTAGAAGAGTTGGAATAGGGTATGTTATTGGTCTGCATAGGCTAGGGTCCACCAAGTATGGGAGGGAAGTGTGTTTCCAACAGCACTTTCCAAATCTGTGATTTTTTGGCATGCAAAAAGTCACTCGTGGGTTATAACTTAATTGGTCTTGTTGCAAGTTAAATTTAAGAATGAGCCAGGAAATTGTTTCCCAAATGCACATATATTTAGTTTAGAAGAGCTGGGATGTGGTGTGTTATTGCTCTGCATATGTTGGGGTCCAACAAGTATGGGAGGGAATTGTGTTTCCAGCTGCACTTTCCAAATTTGTGATTTTTTGGCATGCAAAATGTCACTCGTGGGTTACAACTTAATTAGTCTTGGGTTGCAAGTTAAATTTAAGAATGGGCCATGAAATTTTTCCCCAAATGCACATATATTTGGTTTAGAAGAGTTGGGATGTGGTGTGTTATTGGTCTGCACATGCTGGGGTCCAACAAGTATGGAAGGAAATTGTGTTTCTAGTTGGAATTTTCAAATCTATTATTTTATTTTTGTGCAAGTAATTGTTGTGGGTTACCACTTATTGGTCTTTGGTTGCAAGTTAAATCTAAAAATGGGTCAGAGAAGTTTTTCCGCAAATGCACTTATAGTTGGACGGGCTATCTTTGAAACGTTAAGGTTATGAGTTGCATAGGGCACATGGGAAGAAAGGTTGTCAACGAAAGGTTAAGGGAAAGCAAATTCAAACCTCCCCAAACGCACAATGAGTTGAAGCCTTTATGGGTACAAAGGAATGGGGTTAGGGTTTGAAAATCGCAGCTTCTTAGACAAACAAAGGGCTACAATAAGATTGCTTCTTGCTGGGAACCTTGGTGGCTGCACAGGATTGGGAAAATGGGAGCTTCCACATAAAGATTGGGGAATTTTCAGTCCACAAATGGAAGATTCAAGGGTTCAACAATGGAAAATTTTCACAACACAAGAGAACATGGGTTCTATTTTTACATACTAGGATAAGAGAATGAGAATTTTTCCCATGTGCATATACCACTTTTACATTTCTTCTACATGTGTGTACCACTTAAAAGTAAATTCAAAATAAAAATTAAAATGCAAAAGTTAATGCCACATTAGGTGATAAGAAAAGTGGTAAAAAAATGTTGTCATCTAATCATTTTCCTATACAAAAAGTTGTACTTAGTCAAGTGGGTGTGCCTATTAAGTAGTTCACTAAGTTTCGTTTAGCCATTAATAATTCATATCATTCCTAATTCCCCATTGCTCAAGTATCATTAGTTTCTTCCTTCGTTATGTAAGTGAAGGTTTTTCACACTTATTAAAAAAAATAATAAATAAGTTAATGGAATGGTTTATTAAATGCTTTTACACTATTTATATTTTATACTTAAGAAGATACTAAATATAGTATTATTGGAATACGCAATAGGATACAACAGTAGAAAGACAGCATACATAATTGAATGCTGCAAACGCAGTTTACACAAATTATTTTGTCTAGAGAGTAAACGTTTACAGTGACTGGATACAGTGCATCACTGTCAAACCTCCTATTTTAATGGAACACGTAAAAGATTACAACTTTGAAGATGTTATTATTCCTTAAACTAGACGAAAGAGAAAACTAAGCCCATTTTGCCATGAGAGACATGCCAGCAGCACCCAAAAACACTGCTAAGTAAGATTTCAATTGAAGGTTGATGCTACCCTGCAATCTAGGGCTCATGAAATCAGCAGAAAGAAGATCAACCAAAGCCATGTAGATCAAAAGACCAGCAGAAGAAGCGTTGAGCAACCCCACGGTGATGAGTGCACTTGGGCTGTTCTCTCTGTAGGTCGTCGACAAAGCAATTCCTAGGGCAATTCCAAATGGGGTTGTCACGGAGAAGAAAAACACCATGATGGCCTTCTTTAAGAACTTGTACTGGGCCTGTTCATAATTTGAAGGGTTAGTTTTATCCACATAGAAATGGAAAATTTAATTATGAATGCTCTTTCTGGTATTTATATACCTGCAGAATGCAGCCTCCTAGACCCATGCCTTCAAACATTTGATGGAAGCAAAGCGCAGCTATAAGACCTTTTATGGTGCATGTGTTGTTGGAGGCTCCCATGCCAAGTCCTATAACCACCGAATGAACCACAATTCCAAGTTCTAATACCTGCATTTCCAATTTTCATTTGCTTAGTATAATACTAAATTATACATCGGGTTTTTATATATTTCTATTTGTCCAAATATTACAAAAATAGACAAATAAAAAACATAATGACGTGTTAATGATGTGAAAAACATACTAAATTTTGAAAACGAGATAGAGTAAAAAATTAAAATTATTATGAATTATGACATCTTCAAAGTTAATATTTTGTATCGATGTTATGACTTTAGACAATTTTTATAAACATTATCATGGCTTATGACAACTTTCATACACAACAAAGTTATTGTAACTCGTAATAACTTTTTTTATATTTGAAGTTGAAGTCGTGTGAAATAGGTATTATTACTTAATTTATAACTTGTAATTTTTTTCAAGCTTACTTATTTTCGTAATTTATTGACAAATTTGATCCGTTATGTAAAAAAAAACCTATATGTATACCTACTTAAATTATGACCTGGATAACTATGGTATTTTGAATACATATCCCTCTCCTTCAATTCAGAATGGTTGATATAATAAACTATGGGTCCTTCTAAAACGACCGAAACTCCCATGCTTTGAATTCTTCGTGATCTTTTGTGTAAGTCCGTTACACATTACAAACTTTTCTTTGAAATTTAAATGTTTTACTCCCTTACTTGTATAGTACTACTTATAGACGTTTAAATACTTGATGAATCATAAATCAATTTATATAAAATACTTGACATGTCATGTTTAATTCAAACTCTTAAACACAAGGGAAGTGATACTTTAACAAAGTTTTTTTTTAACAAACTTTTGACAAATTACCATTTTAAGTAAAAAAGTATTATTTTATTATTTTATTTTGGTTTAAAAGTAAAATAAAAATCTATTTTAATTCCATTTATAGTAACTTTTTCAAAAAATTTCTTGTCAAAACATAATTTTCCTAAAAACAATGGATTCATTTGTAAGTCCTTTTCTTAACAGCATGTTGGGTGAGTATAACGCCACGCATCTTCCTATAATCTAGGGTGACTAAGGTTGATTTGAAAAATTATATAAATAGACTTTGATGCATTTTTAATAATTATATATTAATGATAAAACATTAAGTTATTTATTTCAAAATACATATTACAAAAATACCTATTTTTTACTTCTATTATACAATTTAATGATATATAAAATGATTAAAAAATCGGGTAACCTGAATGTCGAATCAGATTTGAGTTCAAATAGATGTCCTGATCAAACTTTTAGAACAATTAAACATAGACAAATTCGTTTCAACTAATCTAAATTTTTTAAAATATTGAATAAATATCTATAGCAAATCACTGTCTAACTAAAATACCCTAATTATGGATGATGCAAACGCTTCAAAATCATTATGATATAATAAAACAATCATGTTCTTGTTTAGTAATTTCTGATGACAAAACTGAGAGAAAAAGTGAGTAACAAAACTATGTTTTTTAACATTGCATGAAAGAAACAATCTTACCATGGCAACAACACGATAACGTAGAAGTTGTGAATCTTGGCCTTCTTCTGTCTTGTTCTCAGGGTGGTGGTGGTGGTGGTGGCCATGGAAATGGCCAAAGTTAACAACACCACCCATCTCTTGGTCTCCACCAGCTGCAGGGCTGTTCTCAGCCGGAATAATCTCCGTCCTACCCCTCTTGGTGTAAACACTAGTAGCCAAAGAATCCACCATCATCGTTATTATCGCAGAAAACATAGCCACAAGTCCCGAAAACGGAAACTGGTGCCACGGTTTCTCCTTCAAGCAATCAGACCACAACATGTCAAAGGAATCAGGAAGCACGTGCATGAAGCCGGTCCCAAGAATTATACCAGCAGCGAAGCACTTCACAATTATGAAGAGATCGTTTTCGGGGCTCAAAGCTGGGACTGAACGTGTGACTAAGGGCAGTGTCACACCAATTATGCTAGAGACTAAGATGGTGAATATGGCTATGACTTTTAGTGACAGGGCTTTCTGTTTGTTGTTGCATGTGTTTGCTGATTCAGCTTCACAATCAGCCACGGCTTGAGGTGTGAGAAGAGTGAAGAGAATGAAGAAAACAAAGATAATCTTGAAATGAGTGAGTGAAGTAATGGCCATTTGTCTTTCTCAAACTCTCTATGTCACTCATTTCTCACAGTGGTTCTTTATATAGACCATGTTTTCTTTAACTACTAGCAGTAAACAAGTGATAAAATAATTCCACGATTGATGCAGAACACCAACGAAAGTGACTGCATAACAATTTTTGTCATGAGAAAGGATTGGTGTTATCACTATAAAATTAACCGTACAAAATGGTACTACGGCAAGGATCACATATCAACTGCAATAGAATATTATAAAGAAAATGTTTGTATATATAGAAACGGGTACTAAAGTCAATGCATATCACATAGACGGAAGCAAGTGGAGATAATTTAGGTTTTGCATAACAAAAATATAAAGTGTTTCATGGATCATGCTGTGTTGAAGCAGTCAGATAATGATGTTATATTCATAATTTTTGAAGCACTGGTTTAAAAAATTGTGATTAAAAGAAGAAGTAAACTGCTATGTTGGTGCGTCCTTGATAAAATACCCGAATGCATCACTTCATGTTGTTTGTGATGACTGCATCATGGCTCTTTCCCTCTTGTCCATTGCTAATTATGAGGGTTTCTTGAGTTTGACAATGTTTGCTACGAATATAGGTTTTAAAGAATAAATTTATCTCATTTAATTATAGTATATAAAATGTTTATTTTAACTTGTCATTTATCTCTATATTATCATTCTCAATTTTAATATTGTATGTACTACAAGGCGGTTAGCCGGCTTTAGCCGCTATGTAATATTGTACAGACAGATACTACAAAAAAAATGTTTTATTAGTAACCAATTTTAGTGATCAAAAATTGTTAGTCACTATATTGATTAATTTAGATACCAATTTACAAAGTAAAAAATTATTGGTTACTAATACAGTTACTATTATGAATAAAAAATTATAATAGGTCACTAAATTGGTTTTTAAAATTAGCTACCATGGTTTTGCCTACCAAAGGAAATTGGATACTAAAAAATAGCTACCTAGATTTTGGCTACCAAAATGACTTAGTTACTAAATTGGTCTCTAATTAAGTAGTTACCAATTGAGTGACCAATTATAATTTTTTATTTATAATAGTGACTATGTTAGTAACCAATAATTTTTAATTTTATAAATTTGTATATAAATTGATTACTATAGTGACTAACAACTTTTGGTTACTAAAATTGGTTACTAATGAAACATTTTTTTGTAGTGAGAACTTATAATTTTGTCCGCGACGAACCACTAATCAACTACATAGAAAAATAATGCATACATGACAGCTAAAGTTACATTCCAGTAAAGGTCCTCTATCCCAAACTTGAGAAATAACAGCTAAAGTCACATGAATGATACCTGGGCCCTGATAAAGGCCACACGAGCCCAAAAAAGACCCAACGAGCATAATGAAGGCTCAGTCCGTGAGCCAGATAATCTGTGATTAATATTTTATAAATACAGGTGAATCTCAAGAATTAAAGGTACACAATTCATTAATACAAAAACTAAGATTTGACTTTTGGGAGCTCTCGCTGACTTCATCGCTGAAGTCTTTTCTATAAGTAACTCCCAAAATGTCTCATTCGTCAACAAAATACGAAGATGTACCCATCAAGACCGAAGAGTATCCATCCGAGAGATTCGAGGATTGGGTAAGATATGACTTGTGTCTCCTAATATTCTATTATTGTTTTTGCAGGAACATTGTATATGATGTGTATTGTAGTTTCTAAACTTGGACACAAAATTGAAATTTGTTTCTCATACTTTGATATATTTTAAATTTTAAAATTCAATGAATATAGTTTTCTTATTTCAACAGTTATTACATGTTAAACATGATGTCAGAATGATATTTGAATTGAAATTTGTCAAATAGTACAAATAACTCAAATTTAATATATAAGAAGAACACGTTACACTTTTAAAGTTCGAAGACCAAATAATATCAAAATTTGGGACATGAAAATTTCTATTTTTGTGTTAAAATTTAGAGATTAAAAATATATTTAACTTTAACAAAATTATTTATGTGGTCAAAAAATTATTACAAGATAAAAATATTATTTCTGTAAAATTCAAACAAATATGTCATCTTATGTTAATTAGCATTTTATCTTCTTTTTTTTTCGAACACTAATTTTACTAAGTATTTCTTTAATTTAATAAGCTAACTACTTAATTAGTAGTTTTACAATAACTTAGGAATTAGTTTATCATTACAGTTGACTAATATGGATATATAGCAGAAATAGGGGCTTCAGTTATTTGTGAAAATCAGTGGTCCTAAACAAGACTTAAATAAATTTATTCTGCGAATTTTCAATATGATACTTAATTGAATTAAAAAAATGTTTAAAGTCGTAAAAATAAACCCTTTCTAAGTTTTAAGATCTGAGTTTTATCAATGAATTGTAGCAATTTATTCACGAGACTCGCTATCGTCAATTATAGCAAATTTTGTCAATGATATGCCAAAAACCTTTTTTGCAATTGTTTAGATGTAATCCGAAAACATCGACGTATAGGGAAAAAATAAACGGTTGAAAAGAGTATAATTTAGTTGTTTCTTCATTGATGCTGGGTTGAGGCAGAGAAAAGCACCGAATGGAAGTAACGTGCATCCACTGCCATTATTTAAATGCTACCAATAAATAATAGAGAAACTTTTAATTTCAATTCTCGATTTAATAGGAAGGCACAACATATATATCCTTCTTACTATATTGATTACTTTTAAATAGTGGGTAGAAAATAGTGATACAACTATTCTCGTTTCATCTTCCCATTTCTCTATGCCACTTGCTACTTGCTTCATCAATCACAAATTGATAGAAAAATTCATTTTTTAATTCATCTCCCAACAAATCCCACTTGCTACTTAATCAATCACAAATTGTTACAAAAATTGATTTTTTAATTCATCTCCCAAGTAGCATTCCATGTTATTATTCTCTAAATCTCCTTACACATAAGTTGAGGTATCGGCAATTGAATTAAATCGAAAAAACAGAAAAGAAAATTAATACAAGAAGGTTGAAGGGAGTGAGATGATGAGATAAGGCAAATCAGTATACGTATATCGAGACACAAAAGATCTAAGGAGGAGAATTTAAAGAAAGTGTTACTAAGAGAAATATATGACCAAGACAAAGAAGATATCAAGAGAAGCGCGATCAAGACAAAGAAGACATAGGAAAAAGTGTGATTGAGACAAGGACCAAAGCTAGATTGATAAATAAGTTACGAAAATGATATTCCAACATAATTTTTGAACTCAATTTTGACATGGCTTATGTGGCAGCCTTTTTTTTATTTTTAAAGTAATTATTTTAAATGAAACCAAAGTGATATTCACGTGCATGGAAGTTACCCTGAAAGTTGTTTTTGGCAAAATGAAATTGTTGGTGCGACATAGAGAGAGAAAGGAGGAGAAAGTGGAGTTGTTGGTGCGACAGAGAGAGAGAAAGGCAGACCAACAGAGAGTGAGAGAGAGCAAAAGGCAGGGTAAACTCTAGTTCTTAGAGAAACAGAGAAAGAGAGAGATCAAAAGCCATAGAAGAAGACGTTTGTGGTTGCCGGAGAACAGAGGTGTGACTAGAAGTCATCCACGGCGACGTTTCCACCATTTTCGTGTTTGAAGTGTAAGGTGTGTTTGGAAGATTTTGCATAGTTAATCAAAGAAGACGACCACTAGGGCTTTCAAAAATCCAACACCTCCGGCACACCACAACGACGACGGTGGGTAGGAACCTTTATTTTGTAAGTACCCCCTTATTCTATTTGAAAGATTATGTTTGTTAATCGTTGATTTTTTTATAACCCCTTTTTTAGCAGAAATTGTCCAATTTGTATGCGGTCTGAGTTATCTCTAGGGTTGCACAATCAGGTAATTATATATTCAACGTTTGGTTCATTAAACTTAATTTTCCATTTCGGGGTATTGCTGATTTTGTTTTTATTAGTGTGTAAAACAAGACAGTTTTGGTGTTGAAATTATTGATTGAGGTGTTGAAATAATTGTTGATTTAATGTATATAATTTTTCTGAAATTCGTAAAATTATGATTTTTTACAGAGATGTATTTCTGTCATTGTTGTAAAGCGAAGTGCATTGGTGCTTTGAATGAAAAGTTAAGTGTGCCACAAAAGGAGTATATTACAAGCACCCCATTTTGGTGGTTTCCCATGTTAAAGGAATCATTGAAGATAAGTAGAAATGTTTTATCTCAATTATGTATTAAATGGGTTGAAAGAAAGGGTGGTTTTGATATTGGTGGTGAAGTGGTGGAATTTATTTATTAGACGTTTGTTTAGGGTTAGGATTGAGGGTGGTAGGAGAAAAAATTGATTTAAATGAGGAAGTTGTGGAGAGTGAGACATGGAATACTTTTGGGCGTCAAAGAGTTGATGTTAAGTTGATATCTGATTTTTTGATGAAATTTGATGATGATGTTGGTGATGTTGAATTATTTTGCAAGATATATGTTGTGTTAGGAATATCAGAGTTCTTGCTTCCAAATAAAAAGGGTAGTATTTTTCCCATTATTTTTAAAATTGTTGATGACATGGAAAATATTGGAAAATATAATTGGGGTACATTAGTGTACGAGTATTTGGTGTGTAGCTTGTGTAGTGCTTCGTTGGCATTGCAGAATGAACCAAATCAGTTTGAGTTCTACGTGGTTGGATGTGCGTATTTGCTTGAGGTAAAATGATTTATGTTTTTTAATGTTGTTTACTGATGGTTTTCATTTTGCATAAATTGATTTTAGCTTTTATTTATTTTTGCAGTTATGGTCATTTGATCATTTGATTGTTTGCCACTCAACGTTCAAGTGTAAGATGAACTTGTTCCCGCGATTGTTGTATTGGATGAATGTGAGTGTGGGTGACAAGGTCATGAAGACTGCGTTTGATTACGACATGGTGTGGACGTGCTTAACAATATTATTTATGTTTCAAGTTTGTAAGTTTTTTGGATGAGACACATGTGTTTTTTTCTATAGGCTATTGTTGATGTGGCGGCGTCAAAGGAAGAACTTGATCATGCTATTGTAAGAGAAGCATTTGAACAATTTGGCACTGCATACAAAACCCAAGATGTGAAGGATAAGGAAGAGGTTGAGCGTTTGCTACAACATCATGAAGTAGAGATAGTTGATTTGGAACAATCTATGTCTGTATTGGATGACTTGGTTGCAAAATGGAAGGGTGAACGCCCAAAGGATGAGGTCCCAGATGAAGTAGGTGATGATGTTTTCGATGATGACGATATGGTGAATGAGCAAAGCATTGAGCCACCTGATGATGTAATGGGTGTTGAAAAAGATGATGATGCACAACATAGCAATATGTACGACCGTATGAAGGCCCAACCTCGCAGGCGGTTCAAGAGTGTTGCCATAAAACACCATTTTCTGTTTATGGAAATAAGAAGTTCAAATCACTAAAAATGGGTTGATGGTCTTGTGAATTGATAAGTACATGTAGGAAGTCATTGTTATTTTTTGTTTAGTTATTTATTAATGTAGTTTATGGATGGTATGTATGGATGGAAATTATGGATGAAATTGATGGTATGGTCGCTGTTATTTTGGCAAACCATTTGTGTATGTAGCATTGTATTTATTAAATTAATGATAGAAATTTGGTAATGAAGTCCCCTGATATGTCCTCTTTTGTCCCCATTAAATTATTTGAGGAGCAACATATGGATTGATTTTACAAGAGAAATTGTGTGCATGATTCGGTTATCTGTTTTGGTTGTGAAAATGTATGTTGCAGGTATCCAGTTGTTTGTTTTTGGTTTGCTCAGCAGTTATATTTGTGTTCGTAGTGGGTGTGAGAACCAAAATATGTAGCAGAAGTCCCCACTTAATTTCCATTCATTCCCCTCTTCCATATTATAGCATTTGCATATGTTATCCGTCCACATAACCTACTGGGGAATTATTTTTTGGATGGAAGGAATTATCCACCTTTTGAACGTGACTTTGATCAGTTTGTGGTTGGCATGTATTTGTCATTGCTTAATCAGGTTGGGGCTGTGAACCAGAATGTTGAACATAAGTCCCCCCTAAATTGTTTTCTAGTCCCCAATTTTGACCCATTTATGAAATTTTTCATTTTACAGAATTCCATGTGTTCCCATTATGGAATGTGTTGGTGACTTAAGACGATGTGGTTGGCATATATTCAAAAATTGCTTAAGCCTTTTGGGTCTTTGAACCAGAATGTTAAACATAACTCCCAACATAATTGTTTTCTAGTCCCCAATATTCACCCATTTTTGAATTTAATTTTTTTTGTCAGAAATCCATGTGTTCCCATTATGGAATGTGATGGTCAAGGAAGACGATGTGGTTGGCATATATTCAAAAATTGCTTAAGCCTTTTGGGTCTGTGAACCAGAATGTTGAACATAACTCCCCACTTAATTGTTTTCTAGTCCCTAGTTTTCACCCATTTTTGAATTCATTTTTTTGGTCAGAATTCCGTGGCCAACCTTGTGTACCCATTAAGGAATGTGGTAGGGATGGAAGACGATGTGCGAATTATGTTATCATGGAAATATATTCTTAGCATCATACACTCACTGGGTCCGTAACACAATCTGTAAAACTGATAGTGTCAACCAAAATATGCAACAGAACTCCCCACTTGTTTTAGTTCCACTCCCCACTTTTTAACCTAATTGTGAGTTTAAAGAGGATGTTTTTGCCAAGCAAATAAAATTGTAATATGTTGACATTGTCATCAATAAAAACTTTGAAATTTCATTTGGTTATAAAAAGTTTGAAATTTCAATTGGTTATAAAAACTGGTTGTGTGAACCAAAATATGTAACAACACTCCCGACTCGTTTTAGTTCCACTCCCCACTTTATAACGTAATTGTTGGTTTAAAGAACATGTTTTTTCGTAGGAAATAAAATTGTAATATGTTTACATTGTCGTGATTCTAAACTTTGAGATTAGAATTGGTTATACGAACCTTGAAATTAGAATTGGTTAAAAATACTGGTTGTGTCAACCAAAATATGTAACAGAACTCTCCACTTGGGGTAGTTTTAGTCCCCAATTTTTAACGTAATTGTGAGTTTAAAGTGCGTGTTTCTGCCTAACAAATAAAATTGTAATATGTTCACAATGTTGATGGATTCAAAACACAAGACTGGGAAACGAAAACCAAAATATTCATCACCACTCCACATGAAGTTATACTTGACTCCATAGTTGGAACTGAAATTCTGGGATTGATGTTACTCTTGTTTTGCTGTTAAATCATGATTGCCCACATCCAAATAAGGTTGCACCTAATGTATTGCTTATATGAATAATTTGTTTGTATCAAAGTATCAAATAATTCACTAGTATTTCCACATTGAAACATCAAACACATCTTAATTAAAAAAATGACTCCCAAGTTACCAAAAACTAACAAAATGCCACAATTTATTTAAATTTTTGTAATGAGAACATAAACATACAAAACACTTGTAAAAACATCTTTGTGGATGTCATAACATCAGACTAAATCTATTGACTTTGCAATGTCACAGTAACACCGATTAATGTAAACCTTAACTATAGGTTGTTTTTGAAGATGGTCTACCTTAAACACCAATCTGTCTCCTTCCTTTAAACTATTTTCAACATAAAACTGCCTCCAGCCTTGTCCAAACTTGGTTGATTTCTTCGTTCGCGACACAAGAAGTTTGCATTCCACTCCACTTCTCCGTGCAACCAAATATATGACATTCATTTCAAGGCTCTTGATGACGTCAAAAACAACATTCAAGTTCTGTTAAGATAACCAACAATAACGTCACCAAAAATATGTGGAATCCATAGGTATTAATCGTATTTAAGAGAATTCACATCAGAAAAAGAGTAATTACCAGGTGACTTGCTTTTGCTTGAGATTTAGTCAACATCATCGCAAACAGTGTTATTCCAGGGTCCGTGGATGCTCTCTCTAAGAATGCCTCCATATTTTCTGGTGTGCATTCGCCAATAAAAATCGTTATTTGGAAATTACAGTTGCCCACATAACGAAATTGGATGTATGAGTCCCATATATGTGTTGTGTATGTCTTTTCCAGGTCTTTCCACCCATTCGTTAATTTTGGATTATTGTATCCATGTTATAGGATACTACAAATCGATTTTCAAAGCTATCAAGCAAAGTCCATTCGTGGGTGAGTTCCTTTTCAAATGCCGCAGCAAAATGTCGATCCACATAAGCAAACGACTACATGGAAAGTCAGAAACATAATATGTTAAATAATGTAAATCATTGTAAAGACAGTGATAATTAAAAGGGTACGAAGAATCTGCTGATGTATGTTAGTTGTGGTAAAGGTCCACAACACCTTGGTCCCAATAGGAGATGCATCACGAACATGAATTTGGCCTTCACTGCTGCAACCGGTCGCTGCAATATTACTAGGTTGGTCGTGATGTTTTTGTGATTTGTTAGGGTTTTTGAGAGATGAGAGTGGATGTCAAACAACGTTACATTAAAGGCATTAAATAATGGTGGTTGAGGAAAGCTGGACAGACAAGACAAATTGGTGGGTGTCGCAATAGTAGGTTTGAAGGGTCAATACATATTTAATATGAAATGGTGGAAGTTGAACATTGGGTTCCCCCACATGGAGTCTGAAACGTTAACTTTTAGTGTGTGCCACCAACGTTATTATGGACACATGATTGGTACCCGTTAACGTAATGGGCATAATCACTAATATTAATTCATTTAATGAATAATGAAATGGAATTAAGAAATTTAATTATTCATTAATTGGAATATTTAATAGAGGAAACGTTCAAAGGACATAATATTTTATTAAATGGAATAACCATTACAATATGAAACCACCAAGCATTTACACACATGTAATTGACAAACAAGACGACATGAGTTACATTATGTTTGTTTATTTCATGTGGCCCAAAAGCTATCTGATAATAAAGTTAAGCTATCTCATGTGCATTTCCAAAACCAGCTGTAAATGTTTAACAAAACAGAGATATAACTTTCATGACAAAAAATCACTTTACCACCACATTCCATTTGTACTTGACTTTGTGTTCGTACCTATAATTTTTTTCAATTATGGGTTGTTGTAGACATTTGAGTATTTCCAAAATCAGACTACACAGATGTCAACAAAGACATAAATCCATTATTAGGAATGTGTGGGTTGAGTAACGATTGGCATTCAAAGGGCACATGTTGATGGTCTGATGGTGCATCAAAATTTCATGTGTCCTGTTAAAAATACAACAAACAGTTAGTTCCAGTAGTGGTTAATGATTTCATAATTTATTAACATTTTATTAAAATTAAATGTACTAACCAATAAAGTTCTACAAGCTTTGTTTTTAAACGCGTTTGTTCTCTTTCTCTTACATATTTTCTCAATAATTGACTTGATTCTGTTTGAACGTGGTCTTCCCTTCCTCTTAACCTGAATTGGGCTTAGAACCGTTCTGATGTTGGTTGTAGATGGAATAACATCATTATTGCTTTGGCATCCACCACCGTTGGGAATTACACATTGGATTGGTTTGGTTGGTACCCCTAATGATTTTGCTATAAGGTGCAGTTCATCACACAACTTATTTCTTGCATTCTCTGAGTCACAAGCAACCTCAACTATATCATAAAAAGTCTAGCATAATAATTGGTACCTTTGCATTCGTGGGTCGTCACACCTTCTATTGTAACCCACATTTATGAGGCTATGTCTTGTTCGCACATTTTTAGACCAACGCCGTAGAACATACTTCTCTGGAACACATTCAATATCTTCTTGTCCAAGATCAAGAAACTATGACAACACAATATGCCTCGAAACTCAAACAACAAGCAACTGCATTCAATATTTGTTGTCACCGAGTCGAGTTTCAAATCGTGCATTCTGTGTTTTTTTTCCCATTCCATATCCACTCTTCCTTGATCGTATACTTCCAAACAGTTTCATCTTTGGATACACTCTTAACGAAGCAATTCATCTTACCTCTGAATTCATTTTGAACCTCACCACATTCAACAGTTGTATTGGCATACGCAAAGTCAGCTTCAAACTTCTTTTATGTCATTTACCTTAATGCATTGTCATACTGCACCACAAATTGTTGCAAGGTTGTGCTAGAATTGATGAATCCATCAAAAAATGCATTAATGCCTTCACTCCTTTGTGTAGTTGACATTCCAGCCCAGAAATGACATTTCAAATAGTAGGAAACCCAACGATGCCTTTCATCATACAATGTAGACAACCATTCATTTGCATTCAAGTCATACTTGTTAATAAAGTCCAGCCATCCTAACTCAAAGTCAATAACACAAATGGAGTCGTACACAAGTTTCTTTAATTCAGTCTTCATAGGTTTGTAGTTTGTGTATCCTTGCAATTTCTTAGGCACCTTTTTCATGATGTGCCACAAGCACCACCTATGTTTTATGCTACGAAAAACTATTTGAATTGCGTTCATCATTTCCTTTCAGTAACGATATCATCAAGTTCGACGTTGGACACGCATCGACGCCAACACTGAAAAAGCCAGACAAACGTAATTGTGTCCTCAGTAGATACAAGAACGCAACCTAACAAAATAGACTGCCCATGGTGATTTACTCCCACAAAAGGCGCAAATGGCATGTCGTATTTGTTGGTTAAGTAGGTCGTGTCAAATGACACCACATCACCAAAATCTTGACATGCTGCTCAACTTCTTGCATCGGCCCAAAAAACATTGCATATTCTGTTGTTTTTGTCCATGTCTATATCGAAAAAAAAGTCGCTGTTCAATTCTCTCATTTGTGGGAAGTGTCGAAGCAACGCTTGTCCATCCCCATCCTTGCACAATGACCTTCTTTGTTTACCAATGTAGTTGCGAACATCCCGCTCAATGAAACTTATGTTATCATATCCACCGGCTTCACAAACTAGCGATTGAAAACTTTTGTTGATCCTAACACTGGCTTCGTCGTTAATGTCAGATGTTTGCCTGGCATGCATATTTACTTTACAGTTGCCACGTATTAGCCTTAACTTCTTTGGACTAGTGTCATGACTATGTTCAGTGACAACACTTCTTATGTACCATTTCCCTTCCTTCTTCCCAACAGTTATACTTGCTTTGCATTGCTTTTTTTCGCTTGGCACGGTCTTCAATTCTGGGGGAATGACTGACACATAATTTCCTTCACGAGAACATACTAACTTTATGTAGTTGATTTCATTGTCTGCTCCGCGTAGAGAACTTCTGATCCTAACACCAAAGCCAATGTTGATAGCATAATTTCTGTAAAAAACTTTCACAGCCTCCAACATCTCAAAACACATATGGACTTTTGGAACAATGTCATCTTCGTTGAGGTTATGTGCATTGTCACCATTGAGTTCTTCATTGACTTCATGTGATGCTTCCACAGCAGTTTCTTCGCCCAAGCAAATATCATCAAGTGACAGAAAGAATTCTATTACAATTTTTATATGGTAAAAAAGATGGTTGTAAATGTCATTAGATAAGATATTCAATATTTCACTCAAAGACAAAGACTTGATGGCCAAATATCACATTCAACATTGATTAAAACCCTAGGTAACAGACACAATAATTGTGACTGTAATGTTTAAACATACCAAGCCAATGCAAACAACCTGCATCATTTAATATGGAGATGAAAATATTTTTTGGTCGCAAAAATATTTTGTTTTTTTTAATGTAAAAATCTCCACTTACTTGGAATGGAAGTTGACGATCTTTAATGAGGAAGAGTGTTGAGCTCCAAACATCATTTGCCTCGCATACTTGTTCATTAAACCTTGTTAATATTGCCTATTGTTCAGTGCCAATGGAACCGTGGAAGGGGATTGATGTAGAAGAACAAGATTTGGAATCTTTCCTTAAAAAATGTAATTCATCAACTACACTTATTCCAGGACTTGCAGGAAATGTCCAGGCAGCCATCATTGACCATGGTATAAAACACGCACAAAGCACACAAGAATTTACACGAGCTATTGTTGTTGCAACTTATGAACGGGATTTTAAATCAAATGCATGGTTATGGGCAGAGAAATTCATAAAGTTCCATGGTACACATGGTTTAATAAAAATTAGTTTGTTGTTATTATGAATATAGCCGAAACAATAATTGTAGTTGTCATTGGCATGGCTGGTTAAGGACAGAGACATTAACAATACTACACACTTAGGAACTTGTAACAGAACTGGTATCCTTCCTTTCGTAGCATGCATTGTGAAACCGTGCAACCTAAATGGGCTAGGCGATATGCAAATATGTGTGAAAGTATCATTCTTTAACAAAGATCATATGTATTGGAACCAAATTCTTTAACTAATTCTTGCATTTACAAGAACAGGATCCTACTGGCACCGTTTGGGCAAGTGTGCACCGACAAGTACTTCTTCATCCAGAATATGGAAGAGATTTTAATGTTGGAGCAGTTTTACTTTTGAACACCGTAAGTAAAATTTCCCTTACACACATTTTAGAATGCCATATTTAACATCAAAACATTATACGGTAAATCATTGTGATAGTAATGTTCTTTCCTTGTTCATAGCAAGTTGCGACTTTCAACCATCGACATAAAATTTGCTACCTCAACATCAATGTCCGCAACATTGTGAAGGTACTGACCACAATTTGAAATTACGTCACCTTACTTCTACTAAATGCTAACGTTTGTTCACTACTTTGTTCATTCATATGGAAATACCCTTTATTGAAAATTAGATCTTTAAAGCGGACATTTGTGAACCGACGGATGAACTAGTCCAAGCCACAATGAAGCCTATCATTGAGCCCCATCCATCACTTGATCCCAAAGTTCAGGACATATTAAAAAGAATTTGGATCCGTCCACTCAGTCTGTTCATGCTGACATTCGGGAGACCTCCTCCAACACTGAACCTACCCAAAATATGGAAACATAAATGTCAAAAATGGGGTTATTTTATTTAGGATGTCTTTAGCTTGTTGTTTTGATGTTCTTAAGTACTTTTTATTTTAACCTTTGTATGGTTAACCAGAAGCACGAGGAGCACAGGTCAGTGTGTTATGTTATATAAGGACATTTTGATATAATACACAATGTTTTTGCTTCTAAGTTCGGTTAACATAATAAGGTTATAAAAAATTGAACACACACAGTAATGTGCACAACATAATGACCTCACAAGCATGTAAATAAAATTATAAGTTTTCAACTGCTCAAAATTCCTTCATATTCCTTGCTAAAAACCATTTCCAAATGCTAAAAATATAAACTGCGCCAAGAGGTGGGGAGTGCTCTCAAATTATTTTGGGAGTGTAACCAAATATTTTGGTGTACTGATTTCCAAATCAAAATTGGAACACACACCATAATGTGCCCAACAACATCACCTCACATTCATGTAAATAAAATTAAATTACAGTTACAAAGTAATCAAAATTCCTTTATCCTCCTTGCTTGGAGGCATTTTCAAATACAAAAAACAAACTATTGCGCCCAGAGGTGGGGAGTGCTCTCAATTTATGTGGGGAATGTTGGCAAATATGTTGGTCATCAGATTTTCAAATAAAAAATGAAACACCCACCATAATGTGCACAACATCATCACCTCACTTTCACGTAAATAGAATTAAATAAGAGTTCTCAAATCCTCAAAATTCCTTTATCGCCATTGCTTGGAGGCATTTTTAAATAAATAAAAATTAAATATTGTGTCTAGAGGTGGGGAGTGCTCCCAAATTATATGGAGAGTATTGGTAAATATTTTTGTCTTCAGATTTACAAATAAAAAATGGAACACACATCATAACGTGCCCAACATCAGCACCTCACATTGACGTAAATAAAAGTAAATAATGGTTCTCAAATCCTTAAAATTCCTTTATCACCATTGTTTGGAAGCATTCTAAAAAAAATTACTACGCCCTATGGTGGGGAGTGCTTTTAAATTATGTGGGGAGTGATACGAAATATTTTGGTTTTCACACTTTCAAATGAAGAATGAAACACACACCATAATCTGCACATGGAGTCATGTACACCAAATTAAATAAAAGTTACAGAGTCCTCAAAATTCCTTCTACACGCTTGCTTGGAAGCATTTAAAAAAAAAAGGTACTGCACCCAGAGGTGGGGATTGCCCTCCATTTATGTGGGAAGTGCAACCAAATATTTTGGTCTACAAAGGCAAAATAAAAAATGGAACACACACTATAACCTGCACAACATCATGATCTCTTAGTAATGTACATCAAATTAAATAAAAGTTACAAAGTGCTCAAAATTCCTTCTTCATCCTCGGTTGGAAGCATTTTCAAATACTAAAAATAAATACTGCACCCAGAGGTGGGGAGTGCTCTCAGATTTTGTGGGGAGTGCAATCAAATATTTTGGTCTACAGATTCTGACATCAAAAATGGAACACACACTAATCATCTGCACAACATCAGCATATCACATTCTTGTAAATTAAATTCAATAAAAGTTCTGAAATCCTTAAAATTTCTTTATCCTCCTTGGTTGGAAGCATTTTCAAATTAATATAAATAAATACTGCACCCAAAGGTGGGGAGTGTTGTCGTATTATGTGATGAGTGCATCCAAACATTTTGGTCAAATATATCCATATTCAAAATAGTAGCTACATCTTCACCACCAGAACATCATCACCTGACCTTTCTGTAAATGACCTTAAATATAAGTTCCTAAATGCTCGAAATTCCTAATTATAGAATGAAAAATTGAACCCAATGAAATGGAAATGGCCATAACAGTTCTAGAAACACAAAAGGCGTGCTACACTCAACATATAATTCTGAGTAACATTCCAGTAAATAAAACATAAATACAGAGTCTGAAGTATGTTCTAATCAAAGATACAATAGCACCAGTGAGATTAAAGTGGGGACCCATTACATAATTACTGGGCATCTACCTAACGATTTTGTACACTTATATACTTTAGTAGAACACAAAAATTTAGATTCAATCTTGTAGTTCATAGTGCATTACAGTAAGTATTTAGATGACAAATGTTCACCATGACCTAACGTCTAACTAACAAATCGTAGTACTGCAGCACATATTCCCTCTGAATGTTGTCTATATCTAGAATCCAATTTCATATGTATTGTTGCCTAACGTAGTTGTTCCTGCATAACAAATATCAAAATTCTCACTCATTAAATCACATTCTAATACACTATGTAAAAACTAACTACTTAAACTTCCTCTAACTTATATTGGTGTAGTTGGGCATGCTATTGCCATCAAATTTCTTTTCACCATCCCACAACTTCATCATTTGAAGAACAATAATGCCACAGTCATACCTACATCAAGGCAAAATAAATACATTCCACAACACAAATTTAGAGAAACCATGGAACTACAAGTAATTTGGATACTATAAATGAAAACACATACAAGTTTGGTTGAATATGAGTTATGTCCCATTGTGCTTCAAATTTTGGATGTTCATCATCTTTACATTTCAACTGCATACCAAAAAACAATCCCAAATTATAAGCCTACCCTGAATAAAACAGCAATCATGAAATCAATGAAATAAAGATTTATGACAACCTATAAAAAACGTATATTGGAATATTGTAGTGCTTAAAATAGCATTGTCTATTCTTTTGCAATTTTTATTTGAGTGCCCAATTGAGTCCAACACAAACAGCTTCTTCTGTTGACAATTTACAACATAGCACCACTAATGACCTTCATGCACCATTGGGGCAAACAACTGTATAACATAATAAATATATTCGTAAACTTTGAAAGTATTAAATATGCAACAAAAATTATATATATAACTAGAAATCTCACAAAATCACATCCAGAATATCCTCTACAGAAATCAATCTTGTACGAAAGTAAGCCTGATAGTCTTTCAATGTCCATTGCCGTCTCTTAACCTTCATCTTACGTGAGTCGTGCAGAACATGAGTCTACAATCATAACTGACATTAGTTATTTCTAAGTAAAATAAAGCTAAGTCATTCATAATCAAACATTCTTTATACACATATAATAGATTGAAAGTTATTCTCTTAACATGACGATATTTACGTCGTTCAAAGTACATCATTGTGCTTCCACCGAACAAAACAACCTACACAAAAGGATTCACAAATCAGGCAACCAAATAATATAAACATTAAATACATGAAAAAACAGTTCTTACCAAATTGTCAACCTTATTTGCAGGACCAAAACCCCAACATTCAGAGGTACCAAAAATTTGACCATTTATATTGGTCACCACCCTACAATTTAAGTCTGTCAGTTACAAATATGATTGTTTGTTTAATCATTTTCATAACATTCATAAACAAATAATTAGTAATACCTGTAAGGTGTACTATAAAAAGTGACAATGTTATACAACTTCATCAAGTCAACCCCTAATGCATCAATTGATGGCTGTTGTGGATCATATGGAACAATGACTTGAAGTGCCGAAACCTCCCCAAATTGGCCAACATCGGATTCAGAGTTTAAGTCAAAACCTTTATGAACATGGTCACGAATTTCATCCTCATGGTGACGAACTTTAACCTCGACCTCAAAATCGCCTTCTTCGTGTACAACTTCCCCACTGATGAAGGCTTGACCCCAACTAAGGATGGAGGCACATGCTTAAGAAGACTAAGCATGTTTAGAAAGGAAGTTGACTAATCCTTCATCCCTTTCATTTGTGTCTGTTATTTTTGATTCCCAAAGTTGACTTAGTTGAATCAACTTTAGTTGACTTGTTGACCTTTGACTAGGTTTGACTTGTTGACTATAGTTGACTTGACTTAAGCCAACATGCTAATCTATGT
>Ga0214543_1003601_pt1 | contig 29958 bp, 17 predicted proteins | sample CNSS2metaG_FD_160094 | JGI IMG/M metagenome (GOLD analysis project Ga0214543, IMG submission 160094) | Root nodule microbial communities from cowpea collected in UCLA plant growth center, Los Angeles, California, USA - CNSS2 | ecosystem: Host-associated > Plants > Roots > Nodule | place: USA... | reverse complement strand
AGAAAATGAAAGGAATTCAATCACAAGAATTTCAAATGCAATGCATTTCAATTTCTTAGAATTGTTGAAATGCTTCATCCAAATACAAGGTTAAAGATTTAACTTTTGGTGTCATTTTAAAATCAAAATAATAAGTTTTCTCTAAAAATTTTCATATAAAGTACAATCCAAAGCAATATTAAGAGAACATGTGAATATTGTAATCAATCTTTAATAGTCTTCCAATAAAAATTAACTTAAGAATTTTTTATAGGAATCATAATTGAAAAGTCAATAAAAATTGAAAATGAAATTCAAGGAAAATGAAAGGTCAATTCACAATTTCAATATTTGTACAATTCCTCTTTATCACATGACTCGCCCTGCATTTTCAACGTGGGCTGAAAAATATTGTCCGCCCCACATAAGTGCGGGCCTACAGGCCAGCCCACCCATTTTTTTCTTTTAATTTTATGATAAAGCTTTCAATGTTCAACAAAATGGAAAACTTTAACAAGTTCACAAAATTAAACAAAGACTTTGGGAAGTTGGATGATAAATTGATAATTCAACATTTTCATCATATTCGTATTTGTAATTTGGCATACACTATTTATTATTCAAATTTTAGCACATTCAAAATACATAATACTTGTCGTTTCCAGACATACAAGAATTTGGAACGTTCATGCAAAAGTCAAAAAGAAAAGTAATTGATATACACAAGTACAAGTTCTTTTTTTTGCATGCAAGAAGGTCGGCTCGCGCGAGCTCAATATCTTGACCCGCCCTACATTTTTTGGTGGGCCAGCTCGCCGGGCCAGACCCATATTGCCACTATGTTACCAAAATAAATTGGTCACTAAACATTAGCTATGAAATTTTAATGTATGATGTTTAAATTTACGTGATATAGTAAGATTTACATCACTAAATAAGCAACACACTTAAGCAACCATGCCTCGGTGTTACTCTACCTTAATTTTGAAATTTAAAATACTAATAACACTATAATGTTTTACGATGTACATGTTGTTTTACTTTGTTTTTTAGGAGGAAATTGTACTTATTTTCTTTGAAGTTATACTTAAAACCTTTCTAATTTTAAGATTATCATTACTTTGAAATCAGGGAACACCTTATCTGTGATAGTTTCCTTTGAAGTTATACGATATAGACATGGCACGACGAATTAATACACTTCCCAACTGTCTCCCGAACTGAAAATGTTATGGATTCCACCATGGAAGATAGACTTAAAGAATACAAATTAGTGGACATGATCTGTCATGTTGGCATTGAAGCTTTTGCCCAAGTTCATATGTATGAGACGATGTCTACTGATACGGAGACTTCGTTGTACATCAGTTCAACTAAGTTCATAAGGTTGTCAACGGTGTTAAGACTCATGAATTTGAAGGTCGCCAATGGGTGGAGCGATAAAAGTTTCATAGAATTACTGGAGTTGTTGAATGAAATGCTTCTAGATGGAAATACACTACCCACTCGCAACTATGATGTCAAGAAAATTCTTTGTCCGATGGGTATGGAGTATAAAAGGATACATGCATGTCCGAATGATTGCATATTATATAGGAAAGAATTTGAAGGACTGAAAAAGTAATAATTTCACTATATCAAATACTTATCCGCAATTTTGTCTTAGTTTATATATTAATTGAAATTATTATCTTGTGTGTAGAGATTCAATACCACTACACAAATCCCCGCCAAGTCTATCAAATATTTAAGGATAGCTTGTGCAAAGTACATTATACAAATGTACAATAGTATTTAGTACATCAATTTATGGTAGCATATGATCTTATAATGAAAAATACATTAAGTATTTTGGCATATTTTTTGCTTGAATAGTATAATGTTTGTTTCTGGCTGGTTCTGGTTTTTTGGTATTCTATTTGCAGGTTTAATTTATTGGAAATCAAAGAAACAACTTTTGCATTTAAAAAAGTGACACCTCTCGATTGTAATCAAAACTAAGGCAGAAGGTCATTCATATTTAATTTTTTATTTTATTTTAATGCATGTTATGCCTCAGTTGTGCCATAATCGAGGTAGTAGATGTCTATTTTCTGTAGCGGTTGAAGCCAAACCCGAGGCAGAAAGTACATTTCTTTTCCTTTAACTTAACATTGTATTTTTCATGTTGTGAAGTAATCCATCTCTAAGGAAAATTTAAATGCATATCTTCTCCGAGTAAAATATCTTAAACACCTTTTATAGGTTTGTAGTCAAAAGTGCCAACAAATATTATTCGAGTTGGTCTTAGGGAGTGGTAATTGTACTTATTTGTTATTAATTTGTTTATTAGTAAAGGATTCCCTTATGGTGTGTTTGGATGAGACAATTTAAGAGAGTAATTCATTTATTTGGAAAATTTGAATTTCTTTTAAGTAAAATGACTTGTTTGGATGAAAAAATTAAAAGGAAATTGAAATTTCGAAATTTTAAGAAGGTATTTCAAATTACTAAAATAGTAGAATTTGAAATTCACTCAAAAAGGGAGGAAATTGAAATTTCACAATCTGTGGAATTCCTCATTGTTCAAGATTAGAGATATAAATTTTGGCCCAACGACATACACGGGTCAAGCCGACCTCACAATCTAGACAGGCTGGGTAGGCCCGATGACACAGACGGGTCGGGTGGGCCGACAATCAAGGTGGGTCAAGTAGGCCCGACTACCAAAAGGAGCTCGACGACCCAGACAAGCCAAGCGGACCAAATGACCCAAATGGACCTGACGACCCAAATGGGTCTAGCGGACTTGATGACCCACATAGGTCGGACTGGCTCGACAACTCAAATGGGTCGAGCGGGCCCAATAACCAAGACCAAGTCGGGCCAAGTAGACGACCCAAACAGGCTTGACCGACTTGACGATCTAAACAGGCCTGACCAATAGTGCTTAACCACCCAGACAGGCCCGATCGGGCCAACTACCTAGACATGCTACGCCACCCTAAAGACTCAAACAAGTCAGGGAAGATCAACAACCTTAATGGGCCTAACCGGCCTAACAACGTAGACGGGTCAGGCGAGCTCGACGAGGCTGACTGACCCGACAACCCAGATTGGCCTAACCGACTCGATAATCCAGTGGGCCCAATGACCTAAATGGGTCGATGACCTAGACGGGTCGAAATGATGACCTAGACGAGTTATGCCGACCCGATAATTCAGACGAGTCGACTAAGACCGACGACCTTGACGTGTTTGACATGCCTAATGACACAAACGGGCCTGACCAGCCCGACGACCCAGACAGGCAGGGCCGAGAAGACATACTCTTAAATTCGTCCAAATTTGGCTGAGTTGACTTCGACTGAAAATTGGTCAAGTCAACATCGGTTGAAATTTGGCTGAATGTGACCAAGTTGGCATCGACCTAAATTTGGCCAAATTGGACTGCGTTTACACTGGCCAAAATTTGGTTGAATTTGGTCGAGTCGGCTCGGTCGAAATTTGACCGAATTTAAATATTTTAAGTTGACAACTATATTTCTTCAATTTAATTTCAAAATTTATATATTAAAATAAATATTATTAAAATGAAATTTTATCTCATAAGAGAAATTCAATTATTTTATCCAAACAAGAAATTGAAATGTAAGGTATTCCAATTACTCTATCCGAACAAGTTATTTAGAAAATGAAAGGAATTCAATCACAAGAATTTCAAATGCAATGCATTTCAATTTCTTAGAATTGTTGAAATGCTTCATCCAAATACAAGGTTAAAGATTTAACTTTTGGTGTCATTTTAAAATCAAAATAATAAGTTTTCTCTAAAAATTTTCATATAAAGTACAATCCAAAGCAATATTAAGAGAACATGTGAATATTGTAATCAATCTTTAATAGTCTTCCAATAAAAATTAACTTAAGAATTTTTTATAGGAATCATAATTGAAAAGTCAATAAAAATTGAAAATGAAATTCAAGGAAAATGAAAGGTCAATTCACAATTTCAATATTTGTACAATTCCTCTTTATCACATGACTCGCCCTGCATTTTCAACGTGGGCTGAAAAATATTGTCCGCCCCACATAAGTGCGGGCCTACAGGCCAGCCCACCCATTTTTTTCTTTTAATTTTATGATAAAGCTTTCAATGTTCAACAAAATGGAAAACTTTAACAAGTTCACAAAATTAAACAAAGACTTTGGGAAGTTGGATGATAAATTGATAATTCAACATTTTCATCATATTCGTATTTGTAATTTGGCATACACTATTTATTATTCAAATTTTAGCACATTCAAAATACATAATACTTGTCGTTTCCAGACATACAAGAATTTGGAACGTTCATGCAAAAGTCAAAAAGAAAAGTAATTGATATACACAAGTACAAGTTCTTTTTTTTGCATGCAAGAAGGTCGGCTCGCGCGAGCTCAATATCTTGACCCGCCCTACATTTTTTGGTGGGCCAGCTCGCCGGGCCAGACCCATATTGCCACTATGTTACCAAAATAAATTGGTCACTAAACATTAGCTATGAAATTTTAATGTATGATGTTTAAATTTACGTGATATAGTAAGATTTACATCACTAAATAAGCAACACACTTAAGCAACCATGCCTCGGTGTTACTCTACCTTAATTTTGAAATTTAAAATACTAATAACACTATAATGTTTTACGATGTACATGTTGTTTTACTTTGTTTTTTAGGAGGAAATTGTACTTATTTTCTTTGAAGTTATACTTAAAACCTTTCTAATTTTAAGATTATCATTACTTTGAAATCAGGGAACACCTTATCTGTGATAGTTTCCTTTGAAGTTATACGATATAGACATGGCACGACGAATTAATACACTTCCCAACTGTCTCCCGAACTGAAAATGTTATGGATTCCACCATGGAAGATAGACTTAAAGAATACAAATTAGTGGACATGATCTGTCATGTTGGCATTGAAGCTTTTGCCCAAGTTCATATGTATGAGACGATGTCTACTGATACGGAGACTTCGTTGTACATCAGTTCAACTAAGTTCATAAGGTTGTCAACGGTGTTAAGACTCATGAATTTGAAGGTCGCCAATGGGTGGAGCGATAAAAGTTTCATAGAATTACTGGAGTTGTTGAATGAAATGCTTCTAGATGGAAATACACTACCCACTCGCAACTATGATGTCAAGAAAATTCTTTGTCCGATGGGTATGGAGTATAAAAGGATACATGCATGTCCGAATGATTGCATATTATATAGGAAAGAATTTGAAGGACTGAAAAAGTAATAATTTCACTATATCAAATACTTATCCGCAATTTTGTCTTAGTTTATATATTAATTGAAATTATTATCTTGTGTGTAGAGATTCAATACCACTACACAAATCCCCGCCAAGTCTATCAAATATTTAAGGATAGCTTGTGCAAAGTACATTATACAAATGTACAATAGTATTTAGTACATCAATTTATGGTAGCATATGATCTTATAATGAAAAATACATTAAGTATTTTGGCATATTTTTTGCTTGAATAGTATAATGTTTGTTTCTGGCTGGTTCTGGTTTTTTGGTATTCTATTTGCAGGTTTAATTTATTGGAAATCAAAGAAACAACTTTTGCATTTAAAAAAGTGACACCTCTCGATTGTAATCAAAACTAAGGCAGAAGGTCATTCATATTTAATTTTTTATTTTATTTTAATGCATGTTATGCCTCAGTTGTGCCATAATCGAGGTAGTAGATGTCTATTTTCTGTAGCGGTTGAAGCCAAACCCGAGGCAGAAAGTACATTTCTTTTCCTTTAACTTAACATTGTATTTTTCATGTTGTGAAGTAATCCATCTCTAAGGAAAATTTAAATGCATATCTTCTCCGAGTAAAATATCTTAAACACCTTTTATAGGTTTGTAGTCAAAAGTGCCAACAAATATTATTCGAGTTGGTCTTAGGGAGTGGTAATTGTACTTATTTGTTATTAATTTGTTTATTAGTAAAGGATTCCCTTATGGTGTGTTTGGATGAGACAATTTAAGAGAGTAATTCATTTATTTGAAAATTTTGAATTTCTTTTAAGTAAAATGACTTGTTTGGATGAAAAAATTAAAAGGAAATTGAAATTGCGAAATTTTAAGAAGGTATTTCAAATTACTAAAATAGTAGAATTTGAAATTCACTCAAAAAGGGAGGAAATTGAAATTCCACAATTTGTGAAATTCCTCATTGTTCAAGATTAGAGATATAAATTTTGGCCCAACGACATACACGAGTCAAGCTGACCTCACAATCTATACAGGCTGGGTAGGCCTGAAGACACAGAAGGGTCAGGTGGGCCGACAATCAAGGCGGGTCAAGTAGGCCCGACTACCAAAAGGAGCCCGACGACCCAGTCAAGCCAAGCGGACCAGATGACCCAAATGGACCTGACGACCCAAACAGGTCTAGCGGGCTTGACGACCCACATAGGTCGGACTGGCTCAACAACTCAAATGGGTCGAGCGGCCCAATAACCAAGACGAGTCAGGTGGACTCGATGACCAAGACAGGCTAGGGGCCCGACGACCCAAACAAGTCGGGCCAAGTCGACGACCCAAACAGGCCTGACCGGCTTGACGATCTAAACAGGCCTGACCAATAGTGCTTGTAACATCCCTAAAAGATATTACTTAATTAAATATTTAAAGATATAAAAAGAAGCTTGAACGTCGCAACTTTATTAATTCCCGCCACGGGAGCAAAACAAAAATTAATGTTCAATGCGACAATCATTTAATACATACAAATAATTCCAAAATTTATTACAAGTTCCAAATAAAACTTTAAAACATAGAAATTCCCTAGCTCAAATTCCCAGCTAGTCCCTCTCTCCATCTCGAGTGTTAGCAACATTACCTGTATCATTAACTGCTCCCGTGTAAAATTACACGATCATCGCCAAGCACAGACAGAAAGGGTGAGCTCAACAATATATATATATATATATATATATATATATATATATATATATATATATATAAATTACATAAATTAAATAATAGAAAACACCCAATCTTAGTATCATAATTACATCTTAGTTACATTCTCAACATGGCCCAAGGCTTTTCAACTACTAACATACAACAGGGTTAGTCATGGACTCAGGATTTCTGATGCTCACACGAACCTGCCCGCTCGTGGTCCTGCCTCTACGAACCTCCCCGCTATTAGTCCTACTCTACGGACCTACTCGCCTGTAGTCCAACACATGTGATCCACAAGCTACGTACCTCCCCGCACGCAGCATCTCTCAACTGTGAGCACGGAACATACGAACCTACCTCACTCGTATCCCCATAGGAGAGTAATCGAGTATGAACCTCCCCGCTCATACCATCACATGTTATCCACCATCCATGAACCTACCCGCTCATGGCACAGCATCTCCTGATCCATGTTTCATCAAAGCGTACAAACAATACACATAAACTGCACTAAACTCCATTCTACTACGCCAAACAAAACATCTCAGGTTACAACATTATGTGCATGATTTGAACACCAATTAGTCACCCAAAAGTACGAAATCAGACCTTACACACCATCAGTACATAACTCCATAATTTCCATACAAACCCATAAGGGTTTTATCACATTACAACAAAACAACCCGACACCCCAATTCACAGCATGTTGTCAAACAATTCACATGGCAAAAGGTACATAATTATTGCGCATTACACTATACACGAAATTCATCTCAATAAACATATAGTTGCATAGAAAAGGAGCTCCCCTAACCTGTGAATCTTTGCTTCAAAAGGTTGCCTAACCTTGACTTTGTGATAGCTAGAACCCTCCCTTTTTGCTCTCTAACCACCACCGCTTTGCTCTCAATCCCAATTCGCTTTCGCACTCAAAATCCGTGATCCTTTCTCACTCTAATTTTTCAGACTTCCAAAACCCTTCTAATTTCCTAACTCTCCCTTTTTATATGGCTCCTAATTGTGGTAAAAAGAAATAAAACGAAAATTGACTTTTTAATGTCTATTATTACCTTTCATAAGCCATTATGGACTGTTTTTCCAACTCCCTTGGCTGGCCATTACCTCTAGGGCTTTCCCACCCTTTCACATTCAGACAACAAGTATTATAGCAAAAATAAAGAGATTAATTTGTTCTCATCAAGGTTTGAACCCACAACCTATCAATTACCAAGTCAATTCACATTTGTGATAATTCCTAAAATTTTAAGATTATATTATCACGTCTAGCATTGAAATATACTACGAAATAATGCCTAAATTAAAATAACACACAAAGGCATACATAGGACTCGAACCCAAGTCCTCTCACACAATTAAAGTATTCTTAACCACTTAAGCTAGTACTTTTCCACATCACATCAATTAACATTAAGTACCATAAAGGCTTCCCCTACCCGCATTTATTAAATAATTATTAATTTAATTATTTAAATTTCCCGGGTCTTACAATGCTCAACCACCCAGACAGGCCCGGTCGGGCCAACTACCTAGACAAGCTACGCCACCCTAAAGACTCAAACGAGTCAGGGAAGATCAATGACCTTAATGGGCCTAACCGGCCTAACGACGTAGACGGGTCAGGCGAGCTCGACGAGGCTGACTGACCTGACAACCTAGACTGGCCTAACCGACTCGACAATCCAATGGGCCCAATGACCTAAATGGGTCGATGACCTAGACGGGTCGGAATGACGACCTAGACGAGCTATGCTGACCCGATAATTCAGACGAGTCGACTAAGACCGACGGCCTTGACATGTCTGACATGCCTAATGACACAAACGGGCTTGACCAGTCCGACGACCCAGACAGGCAGGGCCGAGAAGACATACTCTTAAATTCGTCCAAATTTGGCCGAGTTGACTTCGACCGAAAATTGGTCAAGTCAACACCGGTTGAAATTTGGCTGAATGTGACCAAGTTAGCATTAACCTAAATTTGGCCAAATTGGACTGCGTTTACACTGGCCAAAATTTGGTAGAGTCGGCTCGATCAAAATTTGACCGAATTTAAATATTTTAAGTTGACAACTATATTTCTTCAATTTAATTTCAAAATTTATATATCAAAATAAATATTATTAAAATGAAATTTTATCTCATAAGAGAAATTCAATTATTTTATCCAAACAAGAAATTGAAATGTAAGGTATTCCAATTACTCTATCCGAACAAGTTATTTAGAAAATGAAAGGAATTCAATCACAAGAATTTCAAATGCAATGCATTTCAATTTCTTAGAATTGTTGAAATGCTTCATCCAAATACAAGGTTAAAGATTTAACTTTTGGTGTCATTTTAAAATCAAAGTAATAAGTTTTCTCTAAAAATTTTCATATAAAGTACAATCCAAAGCAATATTAAGAGAACATGTGAATATTGTAATCAATCTTTAATAGTCTTCCAATAAAAATTAATTTAAGAATTTTTTATAGGAATCATAATTGAAAAGTCAATAAAAATTGAAAATGAAATTCAAGGAAAATGAAAGGTCAATTCACAATTTCAATATTTATACAATTCCTCTTTATCACATGACTCGCCCTGCATTTTCAACGTGGGCTGAAAAATATTGTCCGCCCCACATAAGTGTGGGCCTGCAGGCCAGCCCACCCATTTTTTTTTTAATTTTATGATAAAGCTTTCAATGTTCAACAAAATGGAAAACTTTAACAAGTTCACAAAATTAAACAAAGACTTTGGGAAGTTGGATGATAAATTGATAATTCAACATTTTCATCATATTCATATTTGTAATTTGGCATACACTATTTATTATTCAAATTTTAGCACATTCAAAATACATATAATACTTGTTGTTTCCAATCATACAAGAATTTGGAACGTTCATGCAGAGATCCAGAAGGAAAGTAAATGATATACACAAAAACAAGTTTTTTTTTTTTGCAGGCCAGCAGGTCGGCCCGCACGGGCTCAATATCCTAGCCCCCCCCTACGTTTTTTTGGCGGGCTGGCTCACCGGGCCAGACCCATATTGCCACTTTGTTACCAAAATAAATTGATAACTGAACGTTAGCTACCAAGATTTTTGCTACTAAAGAAATTAGTTTCTAAATTAGTCTCTAAGTAATTAGTAATTAATTTAATGACCAATTATAATTTTTTGTTCATAATAGTTACTATTTTAGTAATCAATAATTTTTTATTTTGCAAATTGGTATTTAAATTAGTCATTATAATAACTAACAACTTTTGATCATTAAAATTGATTGTTAATAAAATATTTTCTTATAGTGAACACTCATAAACAATTTAAAAATGTTTAAAATTTTAATGTATGATGTTTAAATTTATGTGATATAGTAAGATTTACATCACTAAATAAGCAACACACTTAAGCAACCATGCCTCCGTGTTACTCTACCTTAATTTTGAAATTTAAAATACTAATAAGACTATAATGTTTTACAATGTACATGTTGTTTTACTTTGTTATTTTAGGAGGAAATTGTACTTATTTTCTTTGAAGTTATACTTAAGGGCACTTATAACCGTTCTAATTTTAAGATTATCATTACTTTTCTTATGTTTTCATGGAAATAATATTCATACCGGGAAAAGAGTCTAATGTAACTTTATTAAAATTAAAATTATTATAAATAAATATTTATGTTAAAAATAAAAGAGATATAAATTATTTAATATAACTGCAATTCATGGGAAAAACGAATACTGGTATGGTATAGCAAGTAAATATTGATGTCACCATCAAAACTTTTCTAGTTTTCATTCTGAATTCAACCCTTGCCCACTATTAAAAACCCCAGAACTTTCACCATGTGAATGAGCTCAAGAACAAAACCACACTGAAACATGAATAATCGAGTCATTCTAGAAAGAAAAAAAAAAAAAAAAAAACTAAACTTTTTCTAGAAAACACACGGAGTTAAAAATTATTCAACTGTATAAGAGACCCTTAATACCAAAATTCATACTCTGGTACGTGTATAACATGTTTTAAAGATAAATTAGTGATTAATGAAATTGGTGAATATTTCAAAGGATAATAGGATAAGAAAATTTGAAGACCCTCATGATTATGGAGCAATGAAAGTGGGATCCCCACCAAATCATCCCATAGGAATAAGGAGTAAAGAAAGAGGGTTTAGTTTCCCTCAACATTGCTTCAAAATGGACACAATTTTGACCATAATTAACCATTCTTTGTGGTGGGTTTAATCAATGCATTTGTTCTTTAAAGTTCCTCAGTTTCTCGAAAGGTAAAATAATTGTGGAACCCACCTCTGCAACACCACCCAAAAAATTTCCTTCATCCATTGCATTAAACTGCACTCTTTGCCAAGAGTAATGAACCTACACCAAAATCATACTCATATGTCATTTCTTTTTTGACAATAACGAGGTTTGGATCTTCTAAAGCCAAACACTTGTTTATCTTCTTTTCTTTTAGATCTGTCATTTTAAAAATCTCTAAGAAAAAAACAGGAAGCAATATGATAAATAGTTTATTATCAAACTTGTTGTTAAAAAGTCTTATATCAACATAAAGATGAATTTAGAACATATATGATTGAATGTAAATTTTATTTTCCTAATCAATTTTATAAGATTAAATTACGTTTAAAATTTATTTTTTAACATTATATCAAAATCATGAGTTAGATATTTTAGTGATATTTTTTGTTTTGTATATCGACTAGAGATAAGACAATTTCATAGTATACAAAAGAGGTGTAAGCCTCATCTTACAAGCTGGTTTTGTGGTTTTGTGAGGTTGAATTAGGCTTAAAGCCCATTTCTAACATAATATTAATCAATATGAGGACTTGAGTTAGACTTAAAGCTCACTTTCCAATGCTAAGGATACATAGTAGACTAGGTTTAAAGTTGACTTTAAAATAATTGTATTAAAAATTAAAAAATAATTTTTTTTTAGCAGTTACTTGAAAAACCTTTCCCTGATGAACCCAATCACTCTTCTAATCTCGGGCAAGAATAGTGAGCACTATCATAATTTAAAGAATAGAGGAAACGATGATTACTAGTTCCAAATTATGAAAGAGTTGGATGAGTCCCCACATTGATGTGCATACGTGTGATGCACATGTCATATAATACCAACATCATATAGTTTGTTTTGTTGCACTTCTCCACTTTCTGATAATAGTACCACTACTTTTAAGAACATTTTATTTTTAATTTTTTAATTAAATGCCTGAAAACACTTATTATTATTAGTTGGGTTACAGTTACCTCACTCTGCCATCACTATTATTATTTATGAGTGCAAAATGGGTGGCTTGGGTGGTTGGGATCGTTGCATTGAATAATCAGATTAACAGTAACGGTGAAAGTGACACTCAAACTCTTCCCCAACGAATGCACTTTACTTCACCTAAAACACCACCATGTGCAATGCTGCCATGCTCTGTGAATAAATAATTTTAATAAAATAAAATATTTAAATGTCATTCAAATAAAGAAAATATTGAATTTGTTAGCAATGTATTTTCTGCTCATTTTCATCATAATTACTTTCTTCAAAGCATTAAATTCATCAAATCTATTCATTAAAAACTAGAATAAAATATCCTAACGAATTTATCTATTTAATTTATAAATGATTAATTATTTATATAAAAAAAATAATAAATTATCCCATTTTAATAAAATTTAAGATGAAATTAAATCAAAATCACAAATACAAATACTTGACTTAAATACAAAATAATGATGTGTAACATGATAATCACTGACTTGATACATGGATAATTGAAAAAAAAAATTATGAACTGGCATGTAACGTTGTTAGTATAGTTTAACAAAAATGATTAAATTATATTAAATTTTTAAAGATTAAGACCTAATTGATAAAAAGTTAAAAATTGGAAACTAATTTGATTTTTTTTTTTATAAAAGTTGAGATTAAAAGCTTATTTTAACCTATATTTTTTTAAATTCTTATGAATTTGGCATTAACTATTTTACGTTTTTATTAAAAAATCGTTATCTAATTTTATAACATATTGTTAAAAAATAATATTAATCACATTGATAAAGAAAAAAAAATTAAAAAATAAGAAGAAAAGACATGAAAAAATTGAAAATTAATTGAATACGTGAGAATCGGAGAAGTAAAAAAGTAGAATTAATGTGATTTAAATTTGAATACCGTATCGTTTTATTATATTCATTGTATTACATCTTAATACCATTTTTCTTTATATCACTTTCACCTCTCATTTTTCACCTGTCACGCCTTTTGATTTGGTCTATCTAACTCTCAAATTGGCAAGTCAAAGATGGACATACACAAAACTCTTTATATTCCATAATTATTCTCAATAACTAATATTTAGTACTTAATAATATTGTATTTAATCCTCTTTGTATGAATGATTCCTATATTTAATTTAAAGATAAAAATTACAAAAAAACTAAAAGAACTCTTTAACATCATATCACATAAATATTGAGCACGACATGGACACGGACCTTTGGCTCGTGTAATTTTAATTTAACAATCAATATTTATATACTCAAAATTATCTATAAACAAGGTTAGTTAAATATAATACTATAAATATATTGTCACGAGATAAAAAAAATAATCTAATCTGTATATTTAATATCAAAAAGTAAAAAGTAGTGATAATTTAATTTTTTTTTTATTTCTATAATCATAATAGAAATTTATACTCGGTACGAGAAGCACCATTTGTGAAGCTGAGTTTCATAGTAACTAGGTATCATTCTTTATGATAAGAACTTTTGATGTTTCTAATTGCTTAATTTGAAACGCTATGCTTTGCCTACTTCTACCCATTGCAGACACTAATAATAGGTGTGATTAGAAACATGGGCTTTCATGTGATGAATTATGAGTCACTTATTTTTTGTTCATCATGGTTAACATAAGTTGTTGAAACCCGTGACAATGTGGCTAGTTTGGATATTTATTGTAATTCATGGGATACAGAAGCTAAGCAATCATATTCTGAGTGCATGCATGACACTGAGTTGCAACTTTTAATTCGAATTTAGTACTGCCATAAGGAAACAACCAAATCCATTTCGTTGTTTTCTTAAATTCCAAATTTCCCCCAACCACAAACAGTCAAAAACATCCTTATCTCAACCAAAAATATGAGGAGGAAGTGTTTCTGAGGCAAAGGGTATTTTGACAGCTAATCTGCTAACAGTACATGGTCCCTTCCTGTCAATGTGTGTAGAACTTGAACACCTAAATGCATCAGAAGAAGTAAGTCTATTAGAAAACCACCAAATGTCAGGTACCTGTACTCACTCAATAATCACATATATATACTGTTTCATACTTTGAAAGCACGATTATGGTGATAGGAAGATTATACCAATATTTTTACTTTTACATGAATCTATCATCTATTTGGAGTACAATCCCAAACGGAAAATCCAAACCTGTAGCAGAATAGCACAAGATTCCACTTCTGTCATTTTCAGATGTTTAGCGTCATAACTTAGCCATGAAATAGTCACATAAAGAGAGAGGAATGGCCTCTATAGATTGCTGCCAGTGGCTTGGTGTGTTACTAACATGATTTTCAATATAGAAAACTGAAGAAGGGAATGTTTAATTTCAATTAAACTGATATGTGGACCCAATTCATAATCTGAGTGGAACTGCTGCAGCAGGCCCTCTGAGCTACTGAAAAGGTCTCAGACAAATTTTCTTATGCCCGATAAAACGAAGTTTACCTAATAGGTTACCATAAAAACCATTCAAACATGTTCAATAGTTGTGCCTGTTGCTGCCATAGTGTTCAACATCTATGAAGAATCTTCTTCATCAGACTCAAACTCAAACTCCAAACCAAATGGTCGAATAAATCAATTAAGCAATTGGTATTGTTGTATAATCACGAGTTTACAAAAGAAACATTTAGAATTTGAACCTGATACCATTTACCCAGTATAATCATGGTTCCAACTTGCAGGGATAAACTTGAGTTGTGTGTGTCTGCTTTCCCGAAAATCCATATAATGCAGCATGTATAAGGCCACCTTGTCAGTTTCAACTTTCCAGTACCACTAGTAGATATAGTACCTATTTCTGATTTCAATATCACTTTTCTTTTTATGATTTGTTTCTGAGATTTTGCAGAAGCAGCCTTTCAGTGCCTTCTCAATCAATGGCTCGGCAGCGACCCTTAACTTTTGGATGTTGCTACCTATATTTGGCTATGCCAATGGAAAAGTCTAATAACTCTCTAATTTTATTCTTTTGTGTAATCGGTTCTCTTTGTTTTAGCCTGGTTACTCTATTGGCAAGGTGACGAGATCCCTTGTTTTGTACATACCAATAAAAGTTTAGGCTTTCATTCCTCTATTCTTATAAAAAGATGCTAAATTCAGCTTTAGAAGCTACCAGAAATTGAGAACATTTTTACTCTATCCATTGAGAGAATAACCTAAGGAGTGATGAAGAATATTGTTGGAGACATGGTTCATCTATTTGATGAATCCAATGTCTCTGTTGAACAATAAAAATTGACAATCATCATGAAGATTTATAAGTGTTTTAGGTTGTGTTGTGTTGAATAGGAACGAACTATGGTAATTAGAAAGTTTTCCAAATAAATTAGAACTTGTCTTTGTGATAGGCTATTAATCACCGTTTTTAATATGATAAAATGTTCTTAGCTGGTATAGTGATTGCAGAAAACATTTTAATCAATTAGATAAACGTTTTGATCAATTAGAATCATATAAATCGATTTGTTGATTCATATAAATCCATTTACATGATAAATCCATGATCATATAAATCCATAATGGAGATATGGTTCATCTAGTTGATGAATCCAATGTCTTGTTAAAAATTGACAATGATCATGAAGATTTAAAAATGTTTTAGGTAGTATTGTGTTGATTGCAAACTAATTGTAACTTTTTCTTTTATGATTTGATTCAAAAAGTGCATTTAGAAAGTTTTCCAAATGAATTAGAGCTTGTCTTTGTTATAGGCTGTTAGTTAATTGATTAAAAAATGTTTTTAATTTTTATTAAAATTCTTTTAACTGGTCTAGAATGTCTTGCAGAAAACATTTTAATCAATTATATAATTGTTTTAACCAATTAGAATCATATAAAACTATGCCTAGTTATGATTTTTTTTTAATATGTTAAAAAAAATTAATAGATAAAAAGCACTTAAGTCCAATGAAGGTTTTAGACTTCTATGTTTTAATGTTAAAACAACGAGTTAATTGGTTAATTTATCTAGAAAGTAAAATTAACATATTAAAACTCAATTTTAATACATTAAAATATATATAACTCTCCATTTCTAAACTATTTAATACGAGATCAAAATCATAGTTTCCAAAATATTTTCCGCTGTTGAGAGTCAAAACTATATAAAAACGGGTCTTAAAGCCTTTCGTTTTGTAAATTTTGAGATCAATATCGTGTTTGAAGGGGAATGTAAAACTTCACTTAGTTTGTTGTTTTTTGTTGTGCTAATCTTATTCTAGGTGATATTGTTTTCATTTTCTAAATTTTTTTTTTAGACGATATATCTCGATAGGGTTTCCAAGTACAGTATAGTAACATGGTTTTAGTGTGTGCATAAACCAATCTTGTAGAGTTCAAGGTTTCTAGGGCTATTACTTTCATTGTTATGATTGTGTGCATGTAAAAACTCTAATATTTTAATGTAAACTTGGTTGGTGTTGAACTAGATGTAGGTCTTGGATTAGATTGAACTAGCATAAAAGAATTTGAAGAAAGGAAAGTTTTTTTTTTAAAACCAATTCACCCACAGTCCTTTTTGTTTAGGTAAGCCATATATTCTTTTATAACAAAAACAGGTAAGAAAGAAGTAAATGCTCTAAAGACTCCCAAAGTTTTCATGGTTGAAAGAGAAGAAATTTAGATGTCGCTACAACATCAACATCTTCAATTCTTCCTTGAATTGAATGGTATATAAATATATATATATATATATATATATATATATATATATATATATATTAGTGAGAATGGTTTGTTGTGGATGTATATTGTTATTTGTTTTCAAATAAGGTCATGTTAGACATCACTATAAATTTTAACATCTCAGCTATGCTGACATCCTAAAGTTCATCAATCATTTGTCATCACATGAAAATTTATTAAAAAAAAAAAAAAAGAATAAAAATCATAAGGGATCACGCCAAATCCATGATGAAATTTATATTTCAGGAGGCATAAACTATATTGATTATGAAAAAAGTCTAAATAAATGCATGGAGATAACCACCTATATTATTCCTTATGAATCAAAGTTAAATTAGCTAACTTATCAACACATTGATTTTCTTCATGACAAACATGAGAAACTTTGAACTGCATATGTGTACAAAAATGCAAGCACCGAAGGCATTTTCCTGTAAGACTCCAAGGAACCACTTGTTGATCCAAGAAACCATGACAGATTAAAGAAGAATCACTTTTCAACCAAAGCATGTGAAAGTCCTCCCTTCAGGCATGCTCCAAAGCATAAATGTCCCTGTAAAGTTAGCATAAATAGAAGGTTGTACTCCTAAAAAAGATGAAAAACTATCCATATATTTCCCCAATTTCTTCTAAAAATACTAGCATATGAAGTTGAACTAGGACAACCCCTAGTTGCAACATTAGGATTCATTTTAAACCAATTAGCAGATAGAATTTGTCATATTACGTTCATAAATAAAATCATTTTACTCTCCCTAATTTGAATATTAATAATCAATATATTTTTATTTGTTTTATAAATGAGAGAATTTATAAGCAGTTATTATTCATAAATAAATATATCCTATTTTCTTTTAGTAAGAATATTTACAGCCTAAAAGGAATATGATATGTCTCATAAAAAGAATGACAATCTACTTTTATATATTTGATTCATTCATGGAATATCAAATTTTCAATAATATAAATAACAATGACGGTATAAAGAAGTATTAGATCTACTTAACAAAATATAGTTTAATGAAATGATCACGAAGTCAAATTATTTCAGCATGATACTGTAATTTAGTAGATCATTTAAAAACCCATGCTTGCTTTTTTACTTTTCATGATATCATGGAGAAACTAAAAAACAACACCAACTAGTGATCGTTATTTATGTTTTATTTATTAGTAGTGTATTTGTTGTACTAACAATCTTATATTTGTACAATTTTTTTGTTCAATTAGTAGTTACAAACTATTAAGTACACTAGGAGTCTCATAACATTCTTTTTATATTACTTTATGTGTTCTTTGTTCTTTAGTCTTGGTAAGGTGTGTTTTGTAACTATTATTGAATTCGTTCTTCAATTGTTCTTTGACTCATTTTAACACACTATATGCACAGGTCTTTTAATTGAAAAAATCAAGTGTAACTCCATCAAGCTATTTTAATTTCAATAATATTATTTAAATTTATACATTTCTATTCAGACATAGATAAATTTAATTTGTCTTAGTATTTATCAAGAAAAATAAATTTCTATTAACGTAAACGTAATTCTCTTTTCACATGGTTGTCTTTATCGAAGTTAAATTATTTTATATAATAATATTTCTATTTGTCCCAGATTGAAAATATTAAAATTATTTATTTAGATAAAAAAATTAACAAATAAGTTCTCCTTAAAAAATATTATTAAAATTAAATATGCATCCTTTAAATTTTTCATTGTCAACATGACATGAGAAAGAGTCTACAACCTAAATCTAATTTAGCTCTTGAACGCAGTTGTTTGAAATGTGAGTTTAAAGTAAGGACTTAATGTAAATTAAGTCATTTTTTTGTTGACACACCTATTATATGAACCATCTCTCGTTCAATAAAGTTCTCATCTTGCTTAGTGAACTATTTTGAGATATTTCATTATAAGAAAATTAATGAGTAAATGTTAGATAATATTGTATGACTGACACAAATATATTAGTTAAGCAAATTTTAACATAATGCTAAAATATAAAAAAGTAATTAAATTAATGTATTAAAGAAGTTTTAGTTAAATTGGCATTAGTTTTATTTAATTTAATGTTTAATTTATTTAACTTAATATAATTTTAATTAACGTTAATATATTCTAACATTTATTATGCTAGCATCATTTAGACATATACAAGTTTAATTTATTTATTATATTTATTAAAGTTATTGATGTTAGTTTAGTTAATATTAATTTTATCTTTTTTAATATTTATATTTATTGAAATTAATATATTTATAATCTTGTGTTTTATTTTTCTAAATTGGTGTCAGTTAACCATTACTAGTATAATCTTTTAACTTTTATTTCGCTTTTCATTAGTTTTGTGTTCCTATATGATCTAAAATAGAGATTGTAAATAAGTTTTAATCTAAATACTGAGATTTAGATATGATAAATATTATTTATAATTTTCCTCTTCGTTTTTTATATAATTGTCTTCAAACTCAAATCATTCATCCCGTCTTTTTCTTTACATAAAGTGAAAGCTTCTCTCACTTATAAAAGAAAATTCCTCTGCAACCAACCAATCACTATTGATCTTCTTTAGCTAAAAACTCATGCATCAAGATGTTGTACTCCAAATCATAGTTTGTTATCTTATCTATATTGTATTCAACATAACATATAAAATAATTTGTACATATTTATAACTTTTATCTCAACTTATAAACTAGTTAATATATCATTTTATTTTAATTTATAATGTTAAAGTAAAGGAGATTATAATTAGATTAATTATAATTAATTTTTTTGGATATTATAATTTATTGTATATTTAATACATTTGAGTTATATGAAATTATGCAATAAAATATCGATAATTTAACTTATTAACATACAATTTTTATCAATACTAAATATTTATTTTCTTATAGGATTCTTTCTATCTTTTTTCACTCATACTGTTGTGCAACTTTAACTTTTAATAAAATGATGATACCCATTATGATCCAAATATGTAATTAGAGACTTGATGGCGATCACATCCCATATTAATACTTCGAAATTTCTTCCACTATTTTTGCACGTCGTAAATGTTTTCTTATTCTTTCATATAGATATTTTGTGGAATGAAGAATATTTTTCCATTGTATTTCATGACACTAACATGAAAGTTGTCGTGAACTTAGCCATTACAGACTGAACAACAATAAAAGGAACAAAATTTTATTTAAGCCTTGGTTTTAAGATATCATAAGTAAATTTCATGTATATTTTATTTAAAATTTGTTTTCAAGTTGTGTACTCAAAACTGAAAACCCTAACAAAGCATGTGTACGGTTTCAAATTAATTTATAATCAATAAATCCGCTACATAACACCTTCAGTGTAAGTTTCCAATAAATAATTAACTATCAAAATCACATAGAACATTGCCTTGTCCATCAGCTATATAAATTGCATTTCAATGATGAACACCCAATAAAATGTTCAGAGTTTATAATAATTTGTAAGAGAAAAGGTTAACAAAATTGTTGGGTAAAATTTTCATATGTAACAATACCAATCCTTATCCACTTTATTTCATCTCAGCTCCACTCTCAACACTTTGAGTAAAAATGAGTTCAAGTCTGAACCTTTTACCATATGTATATGCTGCAATAATCTGGTTGTTTTCCTCAGCCTGAAAAGGGATGATATGGGTTATGAACTGTTCATTTCAACTTAATGCATCAGCAATTGTGACAGAGTAGCTAAAAAATGACATGAATTTCAATTCATGGTAATGATATATGCCTTCACAGTTATTAATTTATCTGTGTATCTGTTTAGCTGACAGATAAAACATACCAGAGTGTTATTGGAACATCTTGCTATAAGCTTTTTTCTCTAGGTCACGCCTATCAGCTATCTGCAACAACAATGTTACATTTGCAATTTAGATGCTTGTTCAATTTAGATAGAAAAAAAATGAAAGTGATAACTTTGGATTTTGTAATCTTTACGGCTTCTAATTGGTTTGAAAAGTTGAAAGAATCACATAAAAGAAAAGAAACTTTTAAAGAAAAGTGATTCTTTAAAGAAAAACAAAGCTGTGAAAAGTGATCCCCACTCACCTTCTTCCTAGCAGCAGCAAGTTCCTTTTTTATTCCAGCTGAAAATAGCAAGATATCAGTTATGCCAAAGGAAACTTTAGATTACTAAGTAGCAGAACTGCACTATAAAGTTTAGTAAAACTATCCAAACAAAAATCACATCATTATCATCAGTTCTTTGTAAAATGACCATTATATTCATTTTTATTGAATTTCTTCCTCTTTATCTGGATATTAATCTCCACCTTCCTAAGAAAATGTGAAATTGTCTCTCCATTTTGCATCAATAGCTTGACTAAAATAAACGAGAAATTCAAATATAGCATGGCACTTAAAACAAAGAGTAGATGACAGAAAGGGCATAGCCAAAATTGTATGTTCATGACTAACCATCATTTGGCTCCAAGGCCAGTGCCTTCTTAAAGCTTTCAACTGCAGCATCAATGTCATGGAGTGCCATATATGCCTGGTAAATTGGAAGTAACATAGTTATTAGTAACACAGACTGACATAATAAAGGGTTACAAAAGCTCCGAACTTTTGACAGAAAGCCCTTCAATTACAATACCAACCTGTCCTTGGCGAAACAAGGCTTTCGCATTGTTGTCTCCCTCACGCATTGCAAATTCTGTATCCAACAATGCTCCTTTAATATCCCCTAGTTTCAATTTCGAAGCCTTAAACCAATGACACAACACAAACAATTAGGTGGAAAACAGAAAATTTAGTTAATACGGCAACAGAATCAAATGAATATAACAGTACAACATATTAACTCCCAACTTACAGAGCTGTTTGTAAAAATCTGAGACTTCGTTTTTCTCAATCCTGAACTTATCTCTGCAAAGGCATATATATATATATATATATATATATATATATATATATATATATATATATATATATATATATATATATATATATGCAGTAATACATTATTGTGATCAGAGTAGGTGAAATGAAGTTGTGGCTTAACAAAACTACAGCATTGTACAACTAAGCTAAAGAAATAGTACATAAGGGCAGCATACCCTCATCAATGCCTTCCTTTTCCCAACAAATATCCAGGTAGCGTAAAGCTTTCCTATACTTCCTTAGAGCCATTTTGTAGTCTTGTTTCTGCCAGAAAAATGAAAATCATATTATTTTCTTACTACTGAGAATTACAGGAAAAGGGGGATAACTACTGCAAAATAAGCACTCAACAACTGTAAACTGACAGAAAAATAATTTCATTCATATCTCAGAAAACCAGTATAAGTCTTTTCAGGTCAGGGTATGAAATAATACATCAGAATAATAATCTGAGATGGACCATGGGAAAGCAAAGCACCAATACCCTGTAATAGTCATTTCCAAAAGTTTTAATTGAGTCCACAGATTTCATCCACCAGATAAGTTCATTAGGGCTCTCATCAAGGTCTGCTGGCCAATCAGGATAGGTGTCTCCATCTTTGAAGAAGTTAGATATTCCATCATCTTCACCTTCAGGAATTTCTCCACAATCCACAATTTTAACATCAAGAGTGGGACGGTCATCCTCTCCGGTTGCAACGTGCTCAATTGATCGGACAACGCCCATTCCTTTTACTACTTTTCCGAATACAACATGCTTACCGTCTAGATGGGAAGTTCGGGTAGTAGTGATGAAAAACTGTGACCCATTTGTGTTGGGACCAGAGTTTGCCATTGATAGCATCCCTTTCCTTTCATGCTTTAACTCAAAATTTTCATCTTCAAACTTATGTCCGTATATAGATTCTCCTCCAGTACCATCTCCAGCAGATATATCGCCTCCTTGAATCATAAAGCCTTTAATAACGCGATGAAAGCAAGATCCCTGAAAATACAACAGAACATAACACAATTTCAGAAATTGACATTTGAACTGATATCATATTTATCTCTTGAGGGGACAATATCTTATGGAAGTAGCATTATATGTCAAGACTCAAGAAATCAATTAAGAAAATAATAAGAGGAATTTGTTTGCCCTTTTGCTTAATCATAAGCAAGATTTATACTTTATAATATCTCACCAAATATCTCTCAGGAACCTCAACAAATAAGTTAAGAGATGAGAACTATTTATCATCATACCCTAAATCCGTAATAATATATTATCACAAAGCACTGTGAACACATGAAAATTTTGTTTTGTTTGATGTTATGCTGAGAAACCAAAGCCAACAGATTCAGAATTTCCTATCAAAACATAGCACAACAGAGTCAACTGGGCAATAGATACTTCAGTAAAATTCTTTCCAATTTAAGCACATTTTACACGATATTCTTTCAGCAATGAACTAAGAACAGACACCAGAAGAATAATGAATTCCCCGTTGTAGTATTAATCAAGATAAACAAAAAACAATTTTTATACTTAAAGACCAATATAACACGAATTACTAAAATTTAAACTAAATTATATCTTCCAATATCTGTTCATCTGTAGTAATCTTTTTCTCTCCCTTCTGCATCGGTGAGATAAAATTCTAAGTTAATTATTATATCATTTTAAAACCAAAATCTAGAACACCGGAAGGTTGGCATATCTCCTGGATCATATTGTATTAGCAATTGCTAATTATTATACAACAAGTTGACGAATATTTTCATATAGAAATACTTTATGGAATTTCAAAAGCAATTCGTCCCGGGAAAGAAACAAAGTTTTAGATTGAAGAAACAGTATGAACCCCAACATTGATACATGTAAAAGAATCCTTTTGCAGGAAGTAAATATTGAATGACTATAATAAGGTATCTACAATCAAAGAATCTACTATAATAAGGTAAAAGAATCCTTTTGCAGGACATAACCGTCTTTTCAGAACTCTTCGTCCAAAAGTGATGAAATAAAAAGCACCTTCAAATTCAACCCTTGGAATACTACAAAGTTCAGATCTTAGAGCAGCTAAAATTCTCAAAACCAACAAGATACGTCCATGAAAAGGGAGCAACGAGACATACAACCAATGCTCCAAATCGAAATATCAAGTTCTAAACGCCCCCGTTACACTCTAATGGCAAAAAGATATATTTATATCATTCAAATAGCATATAGAACTCACTCAGAAGAATTCATGAAGGGGGCATAAACCATTTGACAAACAAGGGTAAAAAAGCAATCTTTGAGAGATGAAAAGGGAGAATTGAATAGACATAGAAGAAGGGTATATGGATAAAGTGAGAAATGAAAGCAGAAAGATTGACAAAAAAAAAAAAAAAAAAAAACCTGGAAAAGAAGAGAAAAATAAAAAAAAAAAAAAAAAAGGAAAAAGAAAAAAATAAAAAAAAAAAAAAAAAAAATTAAAAAAAAAAAAAAAAAAAAAAGACCTTGAAATGAAGGGGCACCCCTGTATTTGGACCAATGCCTTTCTCACCAGTGCAGAGAGCTCTGAAGTTCTCAGCAGTTTTGGGAGTAACATCATCGTACAGTTCCACCACTATCCTTCCTTCAAGCTCTTCCCCTATGCCGATGTCCAAAAAGCACCTTCCTCGCCCCATCTCTCTGTCTGCGATGTGATTCACTGTGGTGTTGGCTGGGTTGAAGTAGAATGCTTACAAGACCTTCTAGACTCTTCTCTGAGGTCACTCTTCAAAGTTCAATCCGTAACGAACAGAGTGTGAAAAAAAGGGGGAAAATTAATTGGAGCAGATAATAATTGAAGAAACAAAAGTTAAAAAAAAAAAAAAGCCTTGGGGGTGTTAGTTGAGAGGACCCTCACTCACACAGCACAACCCTGGTGTTTGCTAAGGCTTTTTTAGTTTATGATTTACCTTTGTTTCTCAACTCAACCCTGGCTTCATCCCTACCAGCTTCAACTTTGAAAAGCCTAAAAATATATTTTTATTTACTTATTTATTAAATAAAGTAATTTAGTTTGGTGTGTGTCTGAAATGAGTGTTGTATGGAAACTAGGTAAGGCGTTTGCATTGTTTTCTCAGATCTTGATTGCCAAATTTGGATATATGTAGGGTCCGTAGAGTAAAGGGTAAATTTCAACCAGAATGGATACTCTTTCTCTTTTCTTTCTTTTTGTTCTTTTTAGGTACGAAAGAGAGACACTAATCTGTTCAAATATAGAATCTATCTAAGGGGTTAGTCTTTCTTTATTGAGCTTGTATATCATATAGTCATGAGAATTGAATATTTAATCACTTGAAGAAACATGGGTATTGGGAAGAACAGCCCATTTATCGTCGCAGCCCTAATAAGTCCATTTTGCATAATTACTGTGACGCTCGAATGGCTCGCTTCATCCACCACGCCCTTTCTTTAATTCCTCTAACTTCTTATTAAATGCTCATAAGTTTTTAAATTTAAATTTTATTTCAGGATCAATTTTGATATATATAATAATATTTTTTATCGATTATTATATTTAAATTCATAATTTTTTTATCGATAAAGTATAAATGTATATATGCATTGTCAAAATATTTTTGTAAATCTTGGTTTAAAAGAACTCCCCCCTTTTTGTTTAGTTATAGTTTAATATTAAGTGATTTAAAGAGTAGAAAAAGATTTACACTTGATATTTTTATACCAGTTCATCTATAAACAAAAGCTACATCAAGTTCTTGATCAAGTTTCACAAGAAAAGTTATTGTTGCAAATAAAAAGTGTATTATTTGGATTCATCCACTTGTGATTAAAATTGAGTATTGTTTAGAAGAAAACTATCTCTTACTAAGATTAACTATTCTTTGGAATGCAACCACTATTGAATGGGACTGCGTATACTTTTGAACACAACATTTTTAACTAATACTGAATATTCTTTGGATTACAATCACTTCTAGATAAAACTGAATATTATTTAGAATGCAATAATTTCTTGAAGCATAGCCTCTCTTAACTAAAATTAAGTACCCTCTTTAGAATGAAGATATTTTCCACTAACATAAGTATTCTTTGGAATACAGTCATTATTGACAAAAATTATGTATTATTTAGAATACAACCACTCTTTACTAAGATTGTGTATTCTTTGAAAACACAATCATTCTTAACTTTATGATGTATATAAGATTAGGTTCACTCTTCTAGATAATTAAAGAATGCAAACAATGTTTTATATTTAATTGAAAGCTTAGGATTTGATCTCTAAAGATTGTAAGTTCGTGTGAACAATCGTAACCTTTCCTTCTATATAGAGGTTTTAAAGAGTCGTTCCAAAAAAAATTTCTGTTGTGAACATAAGAGAATGTCTTTTTCTTTTTTCCAAGTTATGTTTATTTACATTGATGCGTAGAGATACATTAAATGTTATTCACGCAACATTATTTTCAAATCTCTTCTTCAAGCAACTATGATACTTGACATAAGTTATCAAACTAAAGTAACAAAATGTTTATCCACACTGAATAAAAGGTAGGACCATACAAAGTTAATAATGTTTATCCTCATTAGCATGTTCTTCAACAAATATTTGATGGAGACGAATTCTTTCAAGATACCTTCTTGTAAAATCGTTCAAAATAAACAATCCTCGTCGCAATGTATAATAACTATTTATAAGTTAATAGCAACAATGTGAAAACTTTTTAAATACATATATGACTCAAGCATAAACTTATAGGCAGATATGTACATAAGTTGTGTTGTGTCTATTGCTGTAAATGATATCAGAATAAAGATTGCGTCTAACTAATAATAAGACAAATTTATATTCTAAATCTTTGAAATTACTTAATTAAAATAATTTGAAGATGTTGTAATTTTTTTATGAATAAGCGTAAAATTCTATTTTAACTAAAAATAACGTGCACATACCTACGTTCAGAATTCCATCATTAAATAAAATATATCCTTACGAACTGTGGTTCTTCATTTATTATAGCTAAATGTTGTGATTATAAACACTATGCTACTTTGGTAATATAACTAGGTTGTCTGATTGGTTTATTTTCTTTACCTTGATGGATATCTGATTAAATTAGCTTGGTTTCGTGTTACAGATCTCGGACTTCTTACCTTGGTGTAATAAAATATACATGCACAGAAAAATAAAATCATTATGTTGGGCTTTCATGAACTCATCATGTTACAGAGCTTTTTGTGGTATTTAGCTTCTCTTAAATAGTAGGCATATATATATATATATATAGTTTGGTCTAGGACTAGAATATCATTTCATCATTTGCATGTCTTTTGAAGAATGCTAATGGCCAAAACTCAACCCACCTTGGATTCTTCTCGTGGTTAACTTGTCATGTTCTTGTTGAACAGTTTGTGACATTACAAATGCAAGAAAATCCAAGATTCCTTTGGCGTGAATTCTATACAAAATCGATAGAAACATTTATATTTTTATTTTGTTTGAGAAAAGAACAACAAGATTGTAATAATTATAAATAGTATTGGAGTCGTTGTGCGAAAATATGGCTCTCCCAGAGATAATGGTGGGCAAAAAATCTAATTTTCTTTATCCGATTTACTTTTGCTCCGATCCAATCCATTTAAAATTCATTTTATTAAAAATCCTATCAATTTAAAATCCATTTTAATGGATCTAGATTTCAATCTAATCTACATTTTATATATTTTATAGACTAGATATTCATTCTCTAAATCAAAATTTTCAAATATGGATAATCCAAAAAATTCAATCCAAATTTTCAATTTAAAATTTTAGTTGGGTTAGCCTAAAGGTTGAGATGGACTAGACTAAATTCAGACTCAAACGGGCCTTGCTCGACGACCCTAAAGTGTTGGGCGGGCCTAATGACCAGAATAGGCTAGGCAGGCCCGATCACTCGGATGAATCATCAAGCCTGACAACCTGAACGGGTCGAACAAACCTAAAGACACGAACGGGCTAGGCGGGCCTGACAAACCGAAAGAGTCGATCAGGTTCGACCACCCAAAAAAAATCAAGTGGGCCCGATGACCCAAGCGGGCCCAAAGATTCGAATGGACTGGGCCAGCCCGACAACTCAGAGGGGTCATGCTCGATGACTTGTACAGACTAGGCAGGCCCAAACGACCTTAATGAGACGAGCGGGCCCAACAATCCGGACAGGCTGAATCGACCCGACGACACAGACAGGTTGACCCGATGACACAGACAGGTTGACCCGATGACTCAGATGGATCGTGTCAGACGACCCTCGTACAGATCGGGCAGGCCCAACGACCTTGACGAGTGAGGTAGGCCCAACGACCTTGATGGGTGAGGCAGGCCCGACGACCCGACCATGTGAGGTCGGACCAGCACAACGACTTGACTGTGTCGGGTCGGCACAACGAGTTAGACAGACCGGGCCAACCCGACAACCTAGATGGATCGACTTTAAGGACACAAGTTTTAGAAAATTTAATTTAAATTTCTTTTATAAAAAATGGATTCTGGAATTTGGATTTTGAACTTGATCCAAATATTTAGACTGGATTTAAATCTTGATCCAAATATTTGGATCTGGATTTTAAAAAAATCCAAACTAGTTTTGCTAAAAAAAATGGATTTGGATCAAAAATTTGATCCAATTATTTGGATCTAAAATGGATGTGGATTGGATCATTAAAAATCCAATCCATGACCACCCCTACTTAGAGTCAAAGAACATCGCGGGTGAGAATGAAGCCATTGGGCGAGATTATCAATCTTGATACGCGAATATAGTTATTTAATCATGTTTCTACGAGAGTTTTAGGGTATTCTTCGTTTTGCTCGAATAGAAACACATTGGGTGCTTGGGAGAGCCTCTTGGAGGCTGCTAGGGGTGTTGAGAACTTCTCCCTTCTCTTTCTTAGGTCTCCTTCTTCATCCATGAAGGTTTTAACCCTTTTAGGTTGGAGAAGATGATAAGTTACAAAATTGGAGGCAATGATGCGAATGGGAAGAGAAATTGGAGCATGGAGTTGTTGTCAAAAACCTTGGAAAATGTATTGTTTCTATTTTAAAGTTCTAATTTCTTCCCCATTCTTCAATTTTGTAAAGTCTTAGCTTCTCCACCATGGAGAACAATTTCTATTTGTTGAGATTAGTTGTAAAACTCTGAGTTCTTGTTTCATACTATGTTGTTAAAATATATATATATATATATATATATATATATATATATTATATGTTTTTCCAATTCAAGTTAGTGTTTGATTTTCTTGTTTCATGTTTGATTTATGATTCTTGAGGTGTTGGAAAATATCTTTAGAATGTAGACCTAAAATTGAATATCTATTGAATGCTTGTATCTAGGAATAGAATTTGGTTCATTAGTAATATTACTCTTGAAACTAATGCATGATTTCACTTGTTAAGGATTCAAGGGATTGGAACTTAATGAGTGATCATAGACTCAAAGGCTCTAGGAATAGAATTTAAGTATTCTTGTGAGTTGAAGTGGTTGAAGTCCAATACTGACAAATTGTAAATACACTATATTAATTTCTTGTTGTGCACCAATTGTTTGATAAAATACCAAAACAAGTTCCATTGTGTTTTCGTGCACTTTGTTGTCAAAGTGAGTTATGACTTGCAAGATTTGTTATGTGTTACATAAATCTCTATGAAAAAACAATATTTATGTGCGACCGATGTATTTGTCATTTTTCACTAACAATGATAACATTTTTTTTAACACATAAATACTTAATCTGTATCATATAAATAATAAATTTGGTATAAAAATGATAATTTTCAATTTTAAAGAACGAAAAAGAAAATAATTTCCAAGGGCCAAAATCAGAATTTACTCGTTTTACATGGATTGAAAACATATTTAAAAGTGAAGAATATTACACTTTATCTTTTGAAATTTTAAGTCTAGAATGCTCCCACAAACAAAGAAAGAATACGCACTTTTGTCTTACTGGTATAAGTAAAAGCATTCTATACTTTAAAAAGAGTCACTCTTTTGTTTTGAGATGGGTTTCCAAAATATGGATATCTAAGATATCATTCTTGACTTTAAGGTTTTTTTTTTTTTTTTTTTTTTTAATGAACA
>Ga0214543_1003600_pt1 | contig 29963 bp, 11 predicted proteins | sample CNSS2metaG_FD_160094 | JGI IMG/M metagenome (GOLD analysis project Ga0214543, IMG submission 160094) | Root nodule microbial communities from cowpea collected in UCLA plant growth center, Los Angeles, California, USA - CNSS2 | ecosystem: Host-associated > Plants > Roots > Nodule | place: USA... | reverse complement strand
AGAACACGGGTACGGGTATGGGTACGAGATTATATCCGTTACCCGGTGGGGATGGAGATGGGAAAAAAGTTTGATACCCGTTGGGTTTGGGTATGGGGATGGGGATGAATTTTTTATGCGGGGATGGGTATGGGATAGAGAAACCCGTCCCCGCCCCGCCCCGTTGCCATCCCTAGTTCCTTGGGCTACTGTCCTTCGTCGCTCGAGTATCGGAAGCTCTAGCTCGCATCTCCCAGGTACGGGAAGTTAGAGTTTCAAGTTTCGAGTCATCCTTTGATCTGTGCATGAGTTTATTATTGGTTGTACGATTTGATCCTTCGTTTTGATGCGTGAGAGTAGCTTGTATGGGTGTTTTTGGCCGGAAATAATGGCTGCTGCAGGTGAAGCAGTGGCGAGACCTGTTGGTCTCGCTCAGGCGAGACAATTAGGGGCTCGCCTAGATCAGTTATGCGAGTGGTCGCCCAGGCGACCCGCTCCTCGTTTTTGAGCGAGCGAGCATCTCGCCCAGACGAGAAGGGACTCGCCTAAGCGAGATCCCGTGGTGGCTCCTGGTTCCTCCTTCGAGCCCTCGCCTAGGCGAAGGGGTTCCGCCTGAGCGAGAACGTCTCGCCTGAGCGAGACCCATCAGCCTGAGCGAGGGACTGGGTGAGACAGTGTGGTGTTTGGTCGCGTATTTGCTCTCTTATGCTTGGAATTGTTTGGGTAAGACTGCTATGATAAGATGCATGTACTGATGTATGAATATATGCCTAATGGGTTGCTATATATGCGTGACATGATTCATAAATGATGAATGATGAGTGTGGTGGGGACTTAGCATGTGAAATGAATGTGTGGTTTGAAATTAAAGGAACATGGTATTAACATGAGAGGAGACCCTAGACTCATGGGGTGGCGATGATCAGATGTATGGATTCAAAAGGTGATGCGCACGAGGAATAGACCTCATGGATGAGTATGGAATTGTAAACATGACTTTGACGTTCTCCTACTGCTGTCTTATGAATGTTTGCCCGTGTCAACGTGTAATTCCTTGGGGGTCTCTAGGTGAGACCTCCGGGGCTACGCTTCAGTGGTCGGGACGTAATCCCATGGCCCCTGTTAGTGGGTGCCCATGGTGGTGCCCCATCTGTATAACTAGGTAAGGATTCAAGGTAAGGTTGCATCCTGACACTCTGAGGAGCCAGTTAGTCTCACCTAGAGCGGACTGACTCCTGTGGTGAGAGTAGCAGGAGGCCTGAAACCTAGTAAGGGCTAACCTTGTGGTGAGGGAAATTTGATTCATCGTAACACTTGTAACACATAGCTCAGGATCGAGCAACTCAGGGTCGAGCAGAGGTATCCACCACAAGTGCAAGCATCCGCTGGATCCGACCAAGTTATACGTATCCGGATGAGTCGAGTCGAGTCGTAGTGTATTGAATGAAGAGTCATAACATGCTTGGTTGTTATATGGATATGAGATGATGAAAATATATTTGACTGTATGATAAATATGCTGTTGGCTCTAGCTTACCCGTTTCGTTGCATGGTTGTGTTGTATGTGGCTGTTCTTCCTTGCGATGATCATCAATTTGATTGATGGGAGCAAATGGGCGAGGTTCTCGTGGTCAACAATGGAATGGTGATTCCGCTGCCTAGCCATCTGGGATGGATCTTATACTTCTTTCCGTCATGCTTTCTTTAGGGCTATGGCCCCTGTATTCGTGGTTATTAGATTGTAAACTTTTAGTTAAACAGTTATTCTGCTTTTGTTGGCATCGTGGTGTGCCTAGTGTTGTAGGGGTGATGTTGAGAACCCCAGGACTGCGTTGTTATACTATCTTATGTGTGGCGTTTCCTTTAATTGCGTTTATAAATTAAATGGGACGTTACATATATATAATGTTATATTAATAAATAATAATATTATAATGTTATTAAGTTAATATATAAAATAAATTTATATTTTTTTAAAAACAAAATAAAATAAATTTGAGAAAAAGAAAGATAAATATTAAGGAATAAAAAATATAAAAGTGACGATTAATTTTAAAAAATTTAATAAATATTATATTACAGAAATCAAAACTAAAATAATAAAAGAAAATACAAAAGAAAGTGTCATATATATATATATATATATATATAAAGAAATTATGGAAGTATAAGAACAAAGTGCCCTAAATAGTCCTCTCAACTCCGGAAATTATCCTAAAATTTGGACACTGTTACCTTTTGCACCCGATCATTTTCTTCTTGTACCATATAATTTGTTTTATCTATAATTATATATAAAATATATTTTTTTATCTTTATATATATTTTTTTGAAAAATATTTTAAAAATAATTTTATCCTTCAAATAACCGTTTTCCTTTTAAATTTAAAGATTTTTTCACTTTGACCATTCTTTTTAAACTTAACAATTTTTTAATTAAAAAATCATCTTCAAAATAAACAATTTATTTTCTAATTAAATTATAAAAATTATTTATATTAAGTTTTATAATTATGATAAAAGAAATTTTTATTAATTTATTTATTTTTAGTCATGACAAAAAAATTAGATACGTAGCATTTGTTTAAATTAGAAACGTAGCATTTGTTTTTTTCACTAGTGGTGGTGAAGTGTTGTTGCGGTCAGGACTTTTTAAACCTTTCTTTAAACTACGGAGGGGAGTCAAAACTCTCAACAGTTTTTTGTTTTTATATTTATTTTATATATATATATATATATATATATATATATTAAAAATAAATTTATATATTATTTTATTATTTATATTAACTTAATTCAAAAAATCTTTTTCAAATTTGAAAATCAGTTTTTTTTTCTCATCTGTTATTTTTTGTTCTTTTATTTGGTTTATCTTTCCAAACTTTAGTCTCTTTCTCACATTTGTTTATTTCAATTTCTGCATCCAATCTCTTGTTATTTTCAAAATCAAATCACAAAGGCGAGGTTGAGGAGTTAAGAAACATTTTGAACTCAACCATCTTTCCTTTTGGGAACCGTACAATCTTTTCTTTTGGGTAAGTTGATTTTCTACATCTTTTTAAATAATATGTTTTCTTCTTGTATGTGACTTTTTGTAAGTTATATCTATATCTATATCTTATAGAGATCATGAAATCATAATCTAATTGTTGGATTGAACTCTTCTTTGTATAGATAAAGTATTTTAGGCTTTGAAGCGATGTAAAGAGAGAGTCAATCAAATAAGATAAAGAAAGCTAATTGATCTTAATTTTTTTTAAGATATTAAGCATTGATTTTTAGATTTAATTTGAGGTAGAAAGAGCTTATCTAAAATGAATGCATATCAAATACATCTAAAATATCATCTATTATAGGTAAAGATCTTCGTCTAAGAAGATTTAACTTATTTCCTTCTTAATTAGAATATTACTTATAAAGAAATCACATATTATTTGCCATGATATCTTTTTAATAAAGAAAATAATAGAAAAAATAAAAACTTTATTTTTTTAATTAATAATTTATATATCAAAATTACAATTTGTTCTTTGAAATTTTTGTCCAAGACTGACTATCGTGATGATTAGGTCTTCGATGAAGAGCTGTCGCAGCGGTGGTGATGTGGAGATGGTGGGCATTTGCAGAAGTGAAGTGCGCCTTGGGATGTAAGTATATATATTTTCTTTGGGCGTGCACATTTTTTTGTTTAAAATTACCCGAAATCGGTTTTTCAATGATGTTTTAACTTATTTTTTTATTAATTTTTAACTCGTATTTTAATTATCATTTATTTTGATTTTTTATAATCATATGATGTGATTATTTAACAGTATTGAAGTGATGAGTTAAGAACAGATAAAAAACAGTAAATTAAAGTTTCATTATTTTTCCGATAAATACTCGTAAAAAAACATGATCCCAACAATGATGGCGTATACAGTATTTTCGGAATTTAATTTACGGTTTTAGAAAACTTATTCCGAAATGGTTCTTAATGTAACGGAAAAGAATTTCCAGTGGTCAAAACCTGCACTCCGTGAAATCAATTCCACAGTGATGAACCTTTGCAATTCTGAATAAAAAGTGGAGAATGAAACTGCATATTCCGGAAGTGTCTTTCCGGAATACATACTTCTGCTTACGAATTTTATTTTTCCATTTCTTGTGTTCTGAAATATTGTTTTGGGAAACGATTATCCGAAAACATGTACCGGAAAAATGATTTTGGTAGTTTCAGGAAAGAACATGTCCGGATTTTCTTTCCCATATTCGTTTTCATGCACCTCTCCCTCTGGATTTCGAATTTCGTAAACCCCAACACACCGTCTCTTCAACTTACCTCAAAATGGGTGCTTAAGGGAGTCCCGTGGAAGTCCCACACCAGCGCGCACTTGACTTCAATGACGACCCAAAGACTTGCTTCAACCTTCAAGCCACCCCACCAACGGTGGGGAAAATTAGGGTTAAATGAAATACTTACCAAGGATATAATTGAAATTCAACATTAATAATGAGGTGCAGGAAGAAAAATGAGAGAGTGCAGAAAGCAATTCCCAAATTTGTAAGGCAGCTTTTTCCTGTACATCTCAACCTGCGCTCCATAGAGCTGTAAGATGAAATCATGGGAGTGCAAGAACAATCAGCCAATTTGTAACCTTGAGAAGATTAAATTCATAGATTAGGTCTTAATTTAATTATGACAATGTCCTAAATCTCCTAGATTAATAAATATCCATTCATCATCCTATAATCGTAAGTTGCTTTAGATGATCACATTCAATTTATCAAAGTTCTATAGACTACAATTCTTTCTCAATATTTCCAATTTATGCAATGGCAGCAGATAATTCATATTGCACCAAGCTGCAACAATATTTGCTAAGTTGTCGAGACTAGCTTTTACAAGTATCAGACCATTTTAAGAAATGTTAAGTTTTTCTTGATGAAGCTGAATGATTCTTTGTGATAGGAATTGAAGGTACATTGATAAAGTGATTTGAGCAAACTAACGACATCTGTGAGTAGCACAACCTTCATTCACATCTTATCTTCCTTACCAAGGCAAGACCAAAAAACATTTTTATTTGCATCCATCTTATGCTGCACACTAAGTCCCTAGCTACACACAATGGGTCACAATTTTAACTTATCTAGCCCTGTTGTCTAGAACCCATTTTATGTTTCCATATTTTGCAGTTAGTTGCCGTAAGATACCCTACACAAGTTTGTTATGAGCATCACAACATCTCTCTAAACATCTACTTTCTTTCAACTTCTGATTCAGCTTGCAGACTTTGCAAATGTTCCAAAAAAAGCTGTTTCATCATACATCACTGAGCATTCAATACTGGAATCCGTGTCAAAATTGCTGCCTAAAAATGTTTTGCAGGATAGGTTTGAAAAATGGCCCTGCAAAGCATTTTCCTGACCCTCCCCTATTTTGATATTCTTGTCCTCCAAAATCCTTATACTTGGTTCAGCACCATCTTTGATAGCACAAAAATTCTCACTAGATTGCTTTACTGAATCACTTTCTATTTCCACTTTATTGCATGTTCTCAATTCGCTCACATTGTTCTCTTCCATGGATTTCTCTGAGCCACCAGACACTGTCAACTGGATGATCTCTTCCGTAAAACAGCTACTACTTATTTCTGTTGATTCTTTGGCTTCCAATGCAGCGTCAACAGGTTGTGTATCGTCTTTTCTGAGGGTATCACTGCCAGCTTCATAGTCTGACTGATTTTTACCATCCACAGGTTCATGTTCTGACTTTGCTTCAACTTGATTGGTAGTAATGTTTGCAACATCCGGTAGCAATGAGTCAGTAATGTTCATTCCTTCAGAACTGATACATACTTTGACGGATTCATCTGTTGCTTGAGTTGATTCATCACACAGTCCTGTTTCAACTGAAAAGAAAATTAAGTTTAGTTAAGTATTTAACAATAATAGTACACTAAACTAAATACACCAAACAAAAATACCTTCAGTTTTCATCTTCCTGTGTAACGGTTTCTCAAGAAACACTGTCCCAGGAAATATCATCATGTTAAACTTATTCAATTTTTTCCTTTCAACATCATCAACGGGTTTGAATCCAAAGCCCTTAGTCCATGTCTCAACCAAATCAGGAATGGCTGATACCACAAGCCTTTCCACCTTGAAAGATGTTAACATCTGCTAATGACAGATAAGTTTAGAAACACAAAAGGCCAAAATGAAGCAAGTGTGGGAAATTTTCAAACTCAACCATTATAGGAAAAAAAAGTCACTAAGCGAAAAATCACTACAAATTTGTTGAACAAATACAAGAAACACGCCAAATTATACCTCCTCAATAGCACTCACAAGGAGCCGGCACATTCCCTGTCGACGAAACCGACTGCAAGTAGCAATTAGAGGCATCTCTGCTACTGTGGTTCCATGCACCCTGTAAAAACGTAAAGGACATGAGAACAATGCAATAAAACAAGTATAGCATCTTGTATAAATCAAACAAATGCAACTATAAATCAGCTGGAAGAGAAGCTTGAGCTTCCGTGAACGGCATTTAAATAATTGCCATTATAGATTAAAATAGTACCTAAACTACAACCATTCCACACAAAGATAAGAATAAACATTCACAAACATCAATTCTACCATAAATTTCATAAGAAAAATATCTATATTTTAAATTTTACCTGATAGATGCTACAGATACTAACACATCCTGTTTTTCCAATACCATGGTGTAAAACCCTTGAAAATTCAGACGAGCAAACTCAGACCTGAACATCACATGAAATAAAGCCTCTCAAATCAAAATGAAATTGAAAAAAGAGTGCAAGGGGCAGGAATATAAATAAAGAAGCACACGAAATGAAGGGAAGAGGCACTAACCCCCAGTTATATAAAACTTGAGGTATCATGTGGATGCCTGTTCTTGGATCAAGCATTGACACAAAACACTCCTCCATGATAGTAAGAGCAACTGCTAACTTCGTATTGCATACTGCCTTTAGGGCAAACCACTGTGCAGAATGAACTTTTTGGTCATCATGAATGCATCTTAGAAGCGTCCATGAGATGCCATCAGCAACTTGATTAACTAACCCCACCTGAGATTGGAGTCCAGTGTACACCTGCACAAACAAGAGTCTCGAGTCCTTGAATAAAGTCTTGGGTAGCATAATTAGGTTATTCAAGTAGAGTGTACTTGACCTGATTATTAACATAATAGGATTAGTATGTCCAAATACCATAATACATTATTATATACGATAGAGTATTCATTGCCCATAGAAGAGAAAACAATATTGTTCCTAGCCCACAAAAAAATGTTAACTGAGACTACAGTGAAATAATAAATTCATGTTGTTCATTAATATATTGTGCTAAAAACACACATGTTAACTAAAACCCAAAATAAAATCATACGAATAATGCACCCACCCTATTATTTTACCATCTAGAGTATCTACAACGAGAAACCATAATTATTCAAATGTAAAACATTCCTTCTTCCTCCGACTGAATATTTTAAGCTGTTGAATTTAGAAGAGGATTTGGGAGAGAGAGAAAGAGAGAGAGGGGGAGAGGGGGGAAGAGGGAGAGAGAGAACAGAATATTTTAGGAAATGAGATTTTTTTAATAAAATGAGTACTCAAATTATGCACACCATCCATATCTATAGATTCTAAAGTCTTGTCAGATATAGTGGAGACTATTTCCAAGGCTATACTAATCAAGTCCAACTTCCTAAACACTAATTCCTGGAATAACTAAATGCACTTTATCATGTGATACAGAAACATGCTATTTCCGAATTTTACTATTTCCAACACTCCCCTTCAAGCAGTCAAGCCAAAGCTTACTAACTTCTTATTACAACAAAGTTTTTTAACAGTAACAAATCTTTTTGACTGAGAATAGTTTTTTAACTAAGCTCGATGGTGGCATGTGATCCGTGTAGTAGCCAACCTCACCTAGAGAGATAAGGTTTTCATTGTTCAAATTATTGTATCAGATTGTACAACACAGTTGAAAAGGCAAGAAAAGAGGGCTGTTGTAATGAAGTTAAACTGTAAACTGGGAGAGCCATTGGACCAGGATAATTTACTGGGTATGTCACATAGCTAGACTACTTTTACATTTCTTCCCCTTAAGGATGATTAAAAGAGAGAAGAGAGGCCAAACAGAATGTCAACCCTTTGAAAAGTCACAGGAAATCAAGGCTTCCCGGATTTATATACTAAGTGATTCTATTGGATACATCTATGCCAACAAGTCATTATGTTACTTGGTAAGTCACAGGGCTAGACTCTTCTACATTCTATATGGGTTTGAAAAGCTGTCCAATTTGGTCTGCTTTTGGCAAACACTACAGTCATGGATGATTCTGTGCTATAATGCTCTCAATTATTACAACCATTGAATTATATTTGGACAGAAGAATTTGATGGAGATCACAATCACCTTATTAATTACCTCGAACTTCAGTTTAACTCAGATTAAACTTCAAATTTATTAATCTTAAACCTGAAAAGAGCAACTTTTAGAACTATATCTACCACTTGCATGAATTTTAGGTTGAATTACTATTTTGGTTCCAATTTTTTTTGCTTTTATTCAATTTTGTCTCCTTTTTTTTTTTTCAATTAAGTCTCATTTTGCATTAAATTGATTCAATTTAGTTTACGATATAATTGTATCAACAGTGTTGTTAACACTGTATTTGTAAACGCCACGTGAGAGTTCATAGTATTTTCTTTCAATTCCCTGTATTTATTTTTTTGACTCAATGAAGTTCCATTTTCTTTTATATAGAACCGTGTTGTCCTTACCAAATTAGTAATTAAGCCTATTTGTAACTTTTATATCCATGTTAAAATAATTTTTTAGGATTTATATATCAAATCACTTCACCTAAATATTAAAATTAATTTAATTCTTTTTAATTTAAATTTAAAGAAACCTAAATATTAAAATTAATTTAATTCTTTTTAATTTAAATTTAAAGAAACAAAATATGGTTGTAATTTTTAAATTTAATATTTGAAAAACAAAAAAAAAAAAATCATTTGTTAGCTTATTAATAAATTTAATTCCTCTAACAAAAAAAAGTTAATATTCACATGAAATCTAAACCAAATTATTTATATATTTTACGTCTTTAACATAATTTGTCTACTTAAATCAATTTTATAAAATAAATAATTTTTTTAATAATTTTTCATAAAATAAAACAAGTTTCATAATTTATTTATTTTTATTGGTAAGTAATCTGAATTCAACTATATTTTGGACTGGGACAACCTTGCTCGATTTAAAAAAAGAGTTGGGACTCGTTATGTCAAAAAATAAAAAATAAATATAGGGACTGATATTGTCTCATGACACGACACAAACCCTGACACGTGAAAAAAAAAACCTTTAAAAAATAAAAAAAAGTGTAAGAAAAAATACTACAAACTGACACATAGTATTTACAAAGACAATATTAACACTGGTTATACAAATCTAACACAACATGAGACTTAATTGAAAAAAAAAATATATAAGGAAACCAAACTAAATAAAAGCAACAAATTTAACGACCAAATTACTAGTTAAGCCTAAATTTTAATGAGATAATCATCACTTAATGTACCAAAGGTTGGCACACGGTTTGGAATATAAACCAAAGTTTCAAAAGTTTTTGAACATCTTCAAATTATAGATAGTAAAATGACCAACTCACACTACAAGCCACTACATCATCGTGTAATATAACAAATAATTAGCTATTTCAAGAAATCTAGTTCAAATGGAAGTCTAGAAATTTGAAAAATTGTAGCATAGTACCTCCTGACAACTCTGACCACAAAACCAAATGTCTGAGGCTGTTCCTTCTCTTGTTTCTCTATCTTTCAGGCATGTCTCGTGATCTATTTAGTACAAAGATCACAATAGTCAGACGGATCATTGAAGCATTACAACGGGAACATAATGCAGAGACTTCATATCAAAGAAATCTTCAGTCATGATCATTAAGTAACTAATTGTAATAATAAATATATAAGGGCATGAGATCATGAAGCTCCCACTATTGTGGCCTTTAGGGAGACTCAGACATAGCCATGACAATAATCAAACCAACAAATTGTTTAGCCATTAAACAAATTACAGTATCTCAATTATTCAAACCAGAACAAATTATATAACTTGTTGCACCCTAAAGGCTCTACAACCATAACATTGGTAATGTCATAATGCAACATGATCATACAGAGCATACTTACATTTATGTTCACACAGTGAACATTGTAACAAATCCTGCAGATCTGAAGTGTCTTTATCAATAACCAAATTTCCACATATCCTACAAGTGCAGTTTGCACAATACCAGTCACCATCTGGGATCTCCTGATGTACATAGGCAAAAAAGGATTGTATTATTCTTCTAAGGTACTTAATAATAATCACATCAACAACAATAAGCACATCCACAAAAATACAAAGTACAAAAGGACCTTGTTTATTGTTAAATACATCACATGAAAAGAAACAAGACTACAGGAGCAACATAAGTAAACATATATAAACATTAATAACACACTAACACAAAGCAACCCATCCATACCATCAATCTATCTACTATATATAATATATAAATCTGAACCACAAGTCGTGGAGTTCACATGTTAGCATGTAAATTTCCTTTGAGCCACAATAACTTTTTGTATGTTCTCATGTCTCTTGCTACAATGGAATCATTTTAAATGTAGGTGGAATATACTAATATGTTTTAGTAATAAATAATAATAAATAATTATCTAATAAATGAGTTTCTCATGAAATCATTAATGAATAATTTTTTATTTATTTTTGTAATCCCTTGAGATGTTTGTACCAAGCTCTAGCTATTGATGTTATGGGTTCAAGAGCTACCTAATATGCTATTGTTCGCGATTGCTACCATGCTTCTCAAAATTCTACCAAGTTACGAAGGATCCTAGACATACTGTTTGTTAGTGATGGATTTAGACACAATAAGGGAATAGTATTTTTTAGGTTGTTGTTAAGAAAGGTCCATATGAGTGTCCACAACAATAACACAATTAACATAGCGTACTTGAAATTCTTTCAATTTTTCTATAGCATTTACACATTTATTTTCAATAGATTTATAATAAATACATTTTGATATGCAACCATACCAACGTTTTTGCTTTGTAATGTCAACATTTGTGCGTAAATGTCATCTTTTACATAACCCCAATAATTTTCAAAACATTCTTAACTCATGACTCAACCAAAAGCACATATTTTTAACAATTTAATCTGATCCTATTTGCTTAAAGAAGTTTTATAATTAAATAAAATACTACTAAATGTTTTCTACACAGTAAAAGATAAGATAACTTCTACTATTTTATGGCACTGATGCAATGCACAGGTGTATACTCACTGAACTTCTTTATCAAACCACAGCTAAACTAAGCACAAAGTTCGTTAATTCTTGGCTACTGGGCTGTAAAAGCAATTAAATACAGTGGACGACCTTGATCATTTATTCATATTCACAGAAGTGAACTCATTTGTACACTATAAAAAGTTCTAATTATCATATACTACATTTTCAAGTAATCAACTGAGTCAGAATAAACATTCCTAACTACAGCTCAGAAAGATTATACTACAAGTACAGTAATGGAGGAGCAGAACAACATGTTTATGCTAGCACAAAGACATATACACACATACACACAGAGGAATGTCATAGGAGCCGGTTAAATCAACCACTTATATTAGGATTTCCAAAACAAAATAAAAGAAAAGCTTGCATAGACCAAGAGCAGACAGACCTGAGTGGACAAACAAGCTGCGTGGAAAGTAGAAGGACAATTATCACAACATATAAGCTCACCCCCTTCACCACATAATCCGCACGAATCATCATTTTTGTCATTATCTTCGGTCTGCACAGCTTGATTCAGACTTTTCCTGGCTTTGTATTCAGCTGACCAAGCTTGAAGGAGGCACAATGTAAAGGGCTCGCCAGACTCCATAAAAATATTCATGCAGGGACGATTCAATGTAAACCCAGCATGCAACTTGAACTCAGATAATGTAAGCACCTTACCACAACATATACATATAATACCATCTTTGGTGATCCTACCATCCTTAATGACAACATTATCCTTAGCATTTCTGTATTGAATCACGTCATTTAAAGATATGACCCCATTATCAATCAACCAGGACAATATTGTCCTTGAACCCAAATAAAACCTATTAGAGTCCTTGTTGTACTTTCCTCCTTTACAGGGGTTCCTTGGCAGCAACCTGCAACGACCCTTTTGGCTTTTAAGCTTTCTCTGGCCCCTTGATTTGCAGGATTTAGCTCTAGAATTTCCCCGGATTGCCTTTGGGCCAAAGTCCTTATTCCTGAATATTGCAGACACCAATAAATCATCATCTTTAATCTGGCATCTGTTAGACCTATCCGTTCCAGTTACGGAGCAGTTTGTTTTCCTGATATTTCTCTGAATTGCACTGACAGATGATAACTTTCTGCAGCTTCTTTTCCTTCCAGCATTGTCAACTAGATAATTCTGGACCTCTTCCAAACCACATTCTTCACCATCTAGTGACTGCACCTGGTCAGTGACAGTTGAGCCCAGCATGTCACCATGGTAGGACATACTCATTTTAATTTCAGATACCCTTTTGCACTTCCTTCGCATTTTCTTTCTAAGAGTAAGATTAGCAACAGAATATGTGTTATCTTTCCCAGATGCAGGATCTACTAAGATTTTCCCACCCTCCTCCTCACTACATTCAGACTGTTGTATAGCCCTTGAGTCGTGAGAATGAACCAAGCCATAGCTCACACTGGATGTGTTATTTTCTTCTGACATGTCCATTGGCGCATGTCCATCAATAATATTATCTGTTTCCTGATAGTTTTCTGAACTCTGCTTATCAAGACTTCTAGAATTTCTAATTTTGGCTTGACGAACTGAATTTACATTAGACCCTCCAGGTACCTGATTCAAATTTCCAGAGTTTGAATCAATGGGAGCACGTGACACCTTATACTTACTAGAAACTAAACTCCAAGTTGCTTTCACTACCTCCCCCTTTTTCAGGGCACCAATCTTTCTATCAACAAATATAACCACTACAAAAGGATCCAAAAGCCACCATCGATATGCCAACATGGCAGCAGGGTCTTCTGACTGCATCTTTGTTTTATCAATATTTATCAGTGCACTGGATAGATCAGACCAGAATTGACTAATATCAGTCCATTCCTTATAATCTCTGCACATTAAATTGCATTTTTCAACAGACAATAGCTCACCACATATTCTCCAAGCCTTTGTAAATTCCCGAATAGGCTTTCCCTTTGGTGTCCTATAAACTGACTCTGGATAACGCCTGCTAGGCCTTTGACGCTTCTCAATAGTCCACCCTGCCATCGTAAGCAACTGAACAATCTGAAACTGCAGAATAGTACGAGGGTCCTCTTCCGGTAGCGTTGATGGTGAATTTGAGATGTCCACATCAGTCAATTCCGGCATTTCTTCAGGATTTAAAGGAGACCCAGACTTCTTCACAACAGTGATTGACGGACTGGTAACTACAAGCCTGCTCGCAAAGCTTTCCTGGGAAACAGGAGAAGCAGCTGCTTTACTTATAGACACCTCTTTTGCAATATGTCCGTCTGCTGTTGCTGTGTTAAAGTTTGTAGCATCTACCTCATCCTTAACAGCTTGTTTATTTAAATTGTTATGGTTCAATAGATAACAACTAGATATCACACCATGTTTGGATGATTCAACCAACCGGAATGCAATTGGTTCCCTATCACAGCCTGTAGCAGCACTAGACAGGTTAGAAACTGCTACTTTTGAGAGTCGTGATGAACTCAAGTTTTTTTCTGAATCGGATCTACTACAAGCAAGTTCATGCAGAGAAAATTTCATTCGTTTGACATTCACATCCTCGTCATTCTGTTCTTCACAAATGAAACTCTCTGGCAAACATCCCGGAGCAGCCTCTTTAGAATGCTCAATTACAACAAAGTTCCCCTCTTCAGGGTGTGTAAGTCTTGAAGACGAGGGATGCAATGCAACTGAGTTTTCGTTACTAGAGCAGAACGATTTAAATGTGTTTTTAGCAGATTCGTGTTCAAAGTTGATAACTCCAGGAACAACACATTTCTGACTGGACTGAAAAATGTCATTACCAGAAAAGACCTCTGAAAAAATCTGTCTTTCTTCGTTAGATCCTTCAAAGTTATCATCAAACAAATCCTCTACATCGTTGCTGATCAACATCTCTGCTGACAGATGCGATTTCACTATGCGGTTTCTGTTGCTGGTCTACATGTTGGCACCATTACAAAAGCTAAACCAACAAATGAAGAAAGCCTTTCTTCAGCCATAAATAACTGGTTGACATACTTCGTCACTATTGACCCCAATTAATAGAAAAAGTTCTCCAGGTAAAGGCTTTAGAATCTGCAGAAGAAATTGAGATGTTATTAACTTGTCTTTGAAATTAAAAGATTCAAAACAAGCATTACCATCATAATTATTTTTCTGAAAGAAAATATGCATGGAAGATATCATGCAACAACAATAATATAAGAAATCGTGTAAGTGTCATTTTTATTTATTGGTATCATTTTCCCTCAGAGTCATAGTTGCATTAAATACAAAACTGAAATGTAAATAAGGTGAACGATTATCGGACAACAGCCACACATTCAATTTTGCACCCATGAGCATCCATCACAAGGATTCATTAAAAGATTCTTTATCTCTCTTCACTAAAATCCGAATACCCCATTATCTCATCTCATTAATAAAAAAAATGTAGTAAAACAAGGTATGGGTAAACTGTATTTATAAACAAACAAAAAACCACAAAAGTAATTAAGCATTTAAACACCTAAATATGGAAGTTTTTAGTTTTGGAATAAGTTAACTTCCATATTATCTTCTAGATATGGAACTATAAGTACTCTTTTGGTTGCATCAGCATGACTGCCTAACTGCCAAAGAAGACCAAGCAAAGCAAAAATATATTGTTTGCCCACAATTACATGTGTTTTTCATTGTTGATCCATGGCATAGGGGATCAGAATATATTGACTTTCATGCAACAGTTTCTTCTAGAGAAATATTCTCCTCGGACAAAAACAGCATATCAAACTAAGGGATTAGGAATCAGAATTCAGTAATAATACACTTTTCACGCAACAATGATTTTCGACAGAGGGAGTCTCATGTCTTCCAGTGCCATTTGCAGATTTAGTATTAGTGCTTCAGTGAGTACCCTCTAAATCATTAACTAAAAAAGCCTCATTAAAAACTTCTTCAAAATACTCATCATGTCCCTTGTTAAAAAATTCAAGCTCAACATAGAAGTGACATAGAACGGTCTTTAACGACAAAAAATGACTAAACAATGTTTTGTGCTATTAGCATAAAAATATTAGAAACTTCTGTAAATATTTCACAGAACACACAAATGCAATGTAAAGGTTGGGTTGAAAAAAAAATGCAAATGCAATCCCCTAGTAGTTTATGCTTGGCAAGAACACAACTCCGTTTTCAAAAGAGAACCGTGAGGGAAACCAAAAGTTATCCAACTTAAAAAGCTAAAATTATAAGAATACAAGTTTTAATAACATTAACATTTAATACACGCACACGTTATATGCTTTCAAGCTAAAAAATATTCTCATTTTCATTAAATACTTAATATTCCCTTCAATTAAAGCAGCAAATCACTTGAAAGAGACGCGGAACCCAGAATTCCGGGACAAAAGTGAAGCATAAAACCGACATGCATGAATCCAGAAGCAGCATTGGGACACAGAACAAACATCAGGTCGAGAAATGGATGACGGAACCGAAAATCCAGAGCAGAAACCCTCATTTTCAACACAGATCACAACCTACCCTACCCATCCCAGATTCTCGAGAAAGAAATTCAAAACACATCATCAGAAACCCAAAAAAAAAAAAAAACCAAACTATTCAACAAAAGGACACGACCGAGAACTCCGATAGGCGCAACAATGCTCAGAGGCACGCACCAGAGCGGCAGAATCTCAGGCACAATTAGGGTTCCTTAAAATCGCAGAAGCAATTGAACATTTCTGAGCATAAAAACAGAAATCGAAATCTTGCTTGGCTTCACCCCTCACCTTGAACCCCACCAGAAATAAAAAGAGCTCTGTGAAACCCAAATGCTACCACACTGCAAAAGATGGCAAACAGAAAGGAACAACACTTTCTCTCTCTAGAACCCTGTTTCTCTCTCTAGGAGCATCTACCACAGCATGTGAGAGTTGTATCTATGTCATGGACTACTTACATGTACAGTTGTACCCTCTTTCATTGCCACTAGGCCTTGTCCATTTCTGCCTTTTTTTTTAAACCCCTTTTGAATGAAGCACCTACGCTCCCATTCTGATTCACTTCCTCTCTAAGCAAATGCCAAAATGGGCCCCCATTAACACATTTTCTTTCCATTTCTCCTAAATACAATTCTATCCAAGTAATAACACTTTCAACATATACTAGCTCAAATTCAAAAATCAACAAGAACATCTTATATTTTAAAAAGAAAAAAAAAATATCTAATGTATTTCTTTGTGTGTTGCTCCACTTCATATTAATGACATTAGTATGAAGAATGGTATTAATTATCAAATACGTGATTAAGAATTTAATATTAGATATGTTGAGGGAGATACTTATATTTATAACTTGTTGCTATAAATATCTATGAATCATTAATTAAAAAAAGTTTATATTTAAGATACCATCTTTCATTAAATGTGAAGAACACCCTTTTGACAAGATTCAATTTTGAGTTGATTGAAGACATTTGTGAGATCAACACATCTTGCTCTAGACATGCCAATGTCCACCTAATGGAGCAACTATTATTGGTCACACAAGGGAAGTATTATGGGTCTTTCTCTTTGGCATTTCCCTCTTTATGGCAGCATATTTTGTTTTATGCAGTATGTGTTCAAGGTACTTGTCTTGAGGAAGGGACACAGTGTTACTCTCACCAATTCGGCTAGGGAGGGCCTAGAAGATTTTTGTGCTCCAAATAATACTATATATGATATGACTCATTCAACCCATGTTTTTCTTTTTTTTTCTCTCTTTTTACTACTGTTTTATTCCGTGGCTCCATCACATACAACCATGCACGTGTGTCACTTCTCATCATCTTCTTTCAGAGGCACGTAATAAAGATCAAAGTAAAGCTTTCTAGTTTTTTCTACCTTCACTTATTGGTTAATGTTTCCATCATGTTTGGAAACTCTTACGTGAGATCCCAATAGCTATTTTCATGGAGGATTTGCAGAGAAAGGGACATAAGTTAAATTCATATAAAAGAATTGAAAACTTTAAAGATTATTGGTTTTTTTTTTTATGTTATTAAATTTTTGTATGTTTATTTAATGTGAAATTTAGATTTCTATTTGGATTTCTAATAATTTTTTCTATGTTTATTTTATATTGGCATACTCTTTGTCTAAGTAAAAGTATTTTCAATCCTGAATACCTTAATATGACATTCTTATACTTTTGTATATTATAATGAGATATATATGTCTGAAATTCTTGTCAGAAAAATTTTATAAAGAATTCTCATATTTAAAATTTTTCATCTATATTACACACATCTAAACCGACCGATAAATAAGAAGAACCATAAATTTTATATTATTAATAATTTTTTTTAAAAAAATTTCACTAAAAAAATACAACACATGAAATTTCTATAAGAAGTTAAATATTTTGGTTCTTTAATTTTATGTAAAAATTAGAATTAATTTTTTTTTAATTATAGTCCAATTTAGTCATCAAATTTTAGAAATACGTAAGTTTAATATTTTTAACCAAAATTTTTAATATTTTTAATCAAATTTTTGTTACGTTTCAAAAATGTTTCATGATAATATTTAAATTGTTTACGTCATTTGACATATTCATGTAAATTTCTTTGAAATAACAAATAAATTTAACAAAATTTGATTAATAAAACTAACTTCACGCATTTTTAAAGATAAAAAATTAAATTTATGAAAAAAATTCCAGACAAATAAACTTAATAAAATTTAGTTAAAAAAATTAAATTTAAATATTTTTAAAAATTAAGAATTAAATTAATTCAAAATTTAAAAAAAAACTAATTATATTTTTTACTAAATATTAAGGAGTTAAAATAATATTTAACAAGAATAATAAAAATATACATAACAAATATAAAATATATAAGTCAAACTTGTATAAAAAAATAACAACACCTTCAAAAAAAAAATCTAAAAACAGTAATTTTATAATTTTACAAGTTTATTTTTAACTTTTCATTACTATCAAATATCATGCATAAAATCATTTAAATTTCTAGTTAATTTTGGATTACGTGCCTAGTTATTATCTTTGGTGTCTCAACATGTAACATTTTGCTCATGTTTAACTTGTTCAATGTTTGGTTTATTTGAGCTTAAAGCTTGTCACAAGATGAAAAAGATAGAAGAAAAGATGAAAACAAGTGATCTAAAATGTATTTCTACATAAGAACACGAGAAAATACAAATTAAAAGTTACCAAGCATGGCCTAATAAATTATATTATATCTATAAAGTTTTTCGTAACAGAGCAAGAAACCATAATATCATTCCATAATTAATTATATGACTTGATATTAAACAATGGTACTTGTGCCTAAAGCAATGGTGATATAAAAATATAAGAATTAAACTGATCATAGGAACTTTATCTATGAATTTGGTATTTATGGATGATTTATTGTGACGAAAAAGAAGATAGTGGTCCAAACAAAAAGTGGGGTTAATGATTTTCCTTGTTGAAATGGAAGCAGGAGTTGATATTATGGATTTGGCTGAAGAGACTGTGACGAGACCATTATATTATAAATTTTAATATTTTTCACTTTTGAATATATCATTGGTACATATGATTCCACATTAATTTAATTTAAACAATGATAACTAAATGTTTATCTTGAAGTTGCCATTAAAAATATAATTTATTATCTGTGCAGGAGATAAATACGCCTTAATTATAAAAAAATACTTTACACATCATTCTGCCATTGCATTTATTGTTTTCTCAATGTAATGATGATTTTTGGGACCAGACAACTAGTGAAGCAGTTTTCCAAATTTGGCAATTTCATGTACCATAATTGCGAAATTGACATTGAAGGAATGTTTTAAAGCCAAATAGTTATCATTTATTCGGTGAAAAAACATAGTCTAACTAATAGATGAATAAATTACTCCATCCTTCCCAAAAATTTATTAAAATTAAAGTAATGCATAAACTGGGTTCAATTTGATTTAAATTTCAACTTAACACAATTAAATTTAGTTAATTAGTTTAAATCATGTGGAGTTTATTTTTGTATTTAATAACTCAGGTCAATTTTTAATTATATTTGAATTGTGTCGTGGATTAATTGACTAAAATATATTTTAAAATATATTTTAAAATAAATATTTAGAATATTTCTTAATAGTTATAAGGCAAAATAATACTTGTATACATATGACAATATTAACTTATGAAGCATTGACCGAAGTGGATAAATGGGTATGAAGTAAATAATATCATAAATTAATGTAACTGTGTGTAGTTTTATTGCATTATTGTACTTAGAAGAGGAAAAAACTAATATATGTCCCAAGAATCTGGAACAAATACACAAAATATACGGTAAACGGTCACCAAAAAATTACAAAGTCGCTTATTCTGTACTAAGAAACTTCTTAGTATATAGTAAGCGGACATCAGCAATCTTGAAGCCGTTTACACTATACTAAGAGACTCCTTAGTACATAGTAAAAAACCATCAGTAGGCAAGACACGCAATATTAAGTTTTTTGGATGCATACTTCGACTACAATCGGATACCCATGGCAGAGGAAGACAAGCTAAAAATCATGTTCATTACGGAGGAGGCCAACCTATACTACAAGGTCATACCTTTTGGCCTCAAGAACGCCAAGGCCACGTACCAGAGGTTAATGGACAAGGTTTTCCAACCCTTCCTAGACAAATGCGTTGAGGTCTACGTTGATGAAATCATTATCAAATCCCCCAGTCCGCTACAACATTCAGCAAACTTAGTAGAAGTCTTTGAGGCACTACGCGCGTATAACCTAAGACTTAACCCGTAAAATGCACCTTCGGGGTAGACAACAGGAAATTTCTAGGTTTCATGCTTACACAACGAGGGATTGAGGCCAACCCAGAGAATTGCCAAACCATTATCAACATGCAGAGGCCCGCTAACGTCAAGGAAGTACAACGTTTGGTAGGAAGGCTAACAACCATATCATGTTTCCTCCCTAAGCTCGTCGATAAGACCAAGCCCATGATTAAACTCCTAAAGAAGTCAGCTAAGTTTGCATGGGATGAAACCTACCAATAAAACTTCGACCAACTAAAGCAACTCCTTGCCACCCCTCCAATATTAAGCAAACCACACACCGATCTCCCCCTCATATCGTATATCTCAGCTTCTACCATTGCGGTCAGCGCAACACTCATCCAAGAAGTAAACAATACACAACAACTGATATACTTCGTCAGTCGCATTCTCCAGGACCCCGAAACACGCTACCAGATGGTAGAGAAGGTTGCTCTTGCACTCATAACAACCGCTAGAAGACTACGACCATATTTCCAAAGTCACACAGTGGTTGTTAGAACGGATTGCCCAATACAAAAAATCCTGTAAAAACCATATTTAGCAAGACGACTATCATCATGGTCAAATGAGCTATCTAAGTTCAGCATCCGTTACGAACCACATGTCCCCATAAAAGCCCAATGTCTAGTTGACTTTACCAACGACCTACAAGATCAACCCACTCTCGAAGAAGAGTGGTGGACGATGGACGTAGACGGCTCTTCAAATCCACAAGGTGCAGGAGCAGGCATAGTATTAGAAGGGTCGAGAGGTATTTTGATAGAACAGTCGTTACGTTTCAACTTCAAAACCTCCAACAATCAAGCAAAATATGAGGCAATAATAGCCGGCGTCAACTTCTCGCAAGACGTCAGCACCAAGCGACTCTTGTGCAAAATAGACTCTCGACTCACAGTTGGACACCTCAATCAGGTGAAAGACCCAATGTTGTCCCAATACTATCATGTAGTTACCTCCATGATCGACCATTTTGACGTCTTCAAAATCGAACACATCTCTAGAAGCAACAACACCAGGACCAATCTTTTATCAAACCTGGGCAGCACAAAAAAGAAAGACAGGCATCAGTCCTTGTTGCAACAAACCCTAACATCACCCTCCATTCAACGACAAGACCAATGCATGCAGATAACAATTGTCGGCACATGGATGAAATCTTTCATCCAACACTTAGAAAAAGGAACCAGAGAATGAAGAGAAATGATGGAAAATGAGGGCGACACATTACACCTTAATCGAGGGAGAGCTGTTTAGAAGAGGATTCAGCAGGCCTATTTTAAGATGCATAGCTAAGGAAAAAGCTGAGTACGTTATGCAAAAAATACACGAAGGCATCTATGGTTACTACTCTAGTCCCAAAACCATGGCTGCAAGAATACTCCGAGTAGGATACTACTAGCCAACCATAAAGGAAGACTACACCAGTTACACCAAAAAATGTATTCCCTGCCAGAAACATGGCTTAGTTACCCATATACACCAAGAAGAGCTCCACCATATTTCCTCCCCATGGCCATTCTCTAAATGGGGAATGGACATAATCGGTCCATTCGCACCAGGAAAAGGATAAGTCAAGTTCTTTGTAGTAGGAGTTGATTACTTTTCTAAATGGATTGAAGCTAAACCATTAGCCACCATAATGACAAAGCAAGTGCAACAATTTGTCTGGAAGAATATCATCTGCCGGTATGGCATTCCCCACACGATCATAACTGACAATTAGAGCTGTCAAAATGGGTTGGAACCCGCGGGCTAACCCGGCTCACCACGGGTTCGAGCCAGGTTGGGTTGAAATTTTTTTACAAATTTCAATACGGGTTGATTTTTGATCCGACTCATTTAAAACCCAGCTCACTCGGGTTGAACTTGTGATGAGCTGGGTTGGCTCACCAACCTGTAGATAAAATGGTCACATAAGTGTTTTTTATTTTTTTATTAAGTTGAGTTTTACATTTGGGTCATGTTAGGTTTTTTTTTATCCAACACATAAATAATTTGTATTTTTTTATATTTTGGTTTGTATTTGGATTGTATTAAAGTTTATTAAGATTTTAATTAGAATTACAATTTAGTTTTGACTAAAAAAAAATTGTATTTCTTTTTTAATTAAGTGAACCCGTGAGCCAACCCGTTTAACCCGCCAACCCGTGGTGGGTCGGGTCGGGTTCGAATTTTTTTAGCTCGCTAAAAAGTGAGCCGGGTCGGCTTGGCTCACTAAATCACCAAGTTGTCCCATAACTAGGGATGAAAAAAATACCCGTGCTCGTGGATATCCGCGGGTAAAATTCTTTGTGGATAGTTGGTACCCGCGGGTATTTATTATCCACGGGTAGCGGGTATTTTAATATTCCCTTATAAACGGATCAGGTGCGGATATCAAACTATCCGTACCCGCGGATACCCGTTACCCGTTAAAAATAATAAAAAAATTTAAAATTCATATTTATGTCTAACCTAATAAAATTTAGGTTTTCTGCCTCTGCTCAATTGAATAACTCTGACCTAGTTTTTCTGCAGCCTCGTTCGAAAAAATAATTGCTTACTTCTAATCTCATTTTAACGTCTCATTAAGTTCGTTCGACCCACATTCATTCACCTTCCTATTCAAGTTGTTGGTGATTAGATCTGCATCTGTTCACGCACGAGACTGCGTTGCTTCACTTCGTGGACTCCTCTTACCATCGAAGCAAAATATTAGTTCACGTTTAAATGGTAATTTTTTTCTTCTTCACTACGATGCTTAAAGCATGATTGTTCTTCCTTCACATGCCTAGGATTTTGAAACCAATAACATTCATTGTAAATGGCTCGTCCGAAAGTCGTCGTGTTGTGTTGTGAACAATTAAGCATGCATTTAACTGTGTGGTGGCAAAGTGACAAAAAGAAAAAAATAGAAACAAGAAAATGCATATAATTTGTAAAATATCTACTCCTACAAAGTAGCCTCAAACAGAATGCACAAATCTGGAGAATATTAGAAATTTGTGGATGACGACTTTAATGTAAGAAAATAACATTAATATTAATCTAAAAAATACGTTACTATATCAAGCTTTTAATCTCACCTTTTTTATTATTTAAACATGTGGTGCTAGGATGCAGTAGCATGTGACCATCGTTTAATTTAACCTTTTTTCACCTTTGCAATTAAATTTGAATTTAGATTTTTATCACTATTTTATCATCATTATTTTGCTTGACTTGTATTCTGATATATTGACAGTGACAACCAATTGTAGGATATATGCTACAGACTCGTTGGTTTTGACCAATTGTTTTGTCTATCAATTGTAGGATTTTCCAATTCTACTCATCCTGACTTCATTTGTGGCTACATCAATGTTCATTCAAGAAACCTTTACTCCTATTCCTATGGATTATCAACAAGAACAAGAACAATTTGTAGAATTAAATGTGGGTGAATCAAATCTTAAGGAGCAAAATGATGTTCCTATAAATTCAAGGCATTGTGAAATAGAAAGCTCAACTCCAACTGTGAATTCAAGGAAATTAATTTCAGATGGTTGGAATCATTATAAGAGGCAAAAAATAGATGGAAATTGGAAAGCGGTATGCAACTATTGTGAGAAAAGACTTTTGGATGATGAAAGGCAAGGTACATCGCATTTGCAAAATCATTTCAAGACTTGTAAGCTTCGAACAACACGAGACATCAAACAAGGATTTTTAAAAACTCAAGAGGTAGAGAATGAAACTATGGTTGTTGGGAGTTATGCGTTTAATCAACAAACAACTAGGCACACACTCTGAAAGATTAGAATCCTACCTGAGTATCCAATGTCAATGGTTGATCACATTGGTTTTAAAGAGTTTTGTGCTGCTCTACAACCTCTATTCAAGGTGGTTTCTTGGAATTCTATAAAAAAATGATATTACTAAGGAGTATCATGAAGAAAAAGAGAAAATGAAGTTACTATTGTCAAGGATTCAAAGTCAAGTTGCAATTACAACCGATATGTGGACTGCTAGTAATCAAAATAGAGGATACACGACTGTAACAACTCACTTTATTGATGATTTATGGAGGCTACAAAGTCGACTTGTGAGGTAATAACATTAAACTATACTACTATTTTTAGGTTAACTTTGTTCTTGTTGACTACATTATTAAATTTTGGTCTTTTAAAATAGGTTCATGTATGTGCTTGCTCCTCATACTAATCAAGTTCTTGCTGAAGTGTTGGTTCAATGTTAATGGATTGGAATCTAGATATAAAGGTTTCTACTTTGACAATTGATAATTGCACTACAAATGATGATGGTATGATTGAACACATTTTAGATAAGATGTTACACAGGTCTCTTATTTTTGGTGGCCAATTGTTTCACATGCGATGTTGTGCACATATATTGAATTTAATTGTGAAGGACGGTTTGTATATAATTGGTAATGTCATGGAAAAGGTTAGAGAAAGTGCTAATTATTGGACAACAACACCTAAAAGAGAAGAGAAATTTATAAAGACATGTGCTAAATTGAGTATCCCGTTTAGTGGAAAATTGGTTCTTGATTGCAAAACTAGGTGGAATTCTACATTTTTAATGCTTCAAGTAGCCATAAAATACAAAGATGTATTTGATCGATTGTCAAAACGAGAGAGTTAGTACAAAGCTTTGCCTAGTGCACATGATTGACAAATGACAATTGAAATTTGTCAAAAATTGGAAATATTTTATGATGTCACACTCTTGTTCTCTGGTACTTCATATCAAAATACTAATATTTTCTTTCCAAAGGTATGCCAAATTAAGTTGGCTTTGATGGAATGGCTTGACTCTCCAATTTCTATTATTCATCAAATGACTACATCCATGGTTTTAAAATTTAACAAGTATTGGGGTGTGATTAGTGGGGTGATGACTATAAGTATTGTGTTAGACCCCAAGTATAAAATTGATTTGTTGGATTATTTTCCCCTCAAGATATATGGAGAGGAATCTGATTGTGAAATTGAAAAAGTGAAAACTCTTTGTAACGACTTGGTAAGAGAGTATGAAATCAACATGAGGTAAGAAGGTATGTTCTTTGTTCCAAGATCCAAATATAAATGTTGGCCAAAGTGTTGATGGAAGAAAATATGCTTGGAGGAGAGATTTTGCAAAACATCAAATTGCAAAGAAAACCGAACCATCAAATTATAAGTTAGAACTTGATTATTACTTGGAGGAACCAACACTACCTGATTCAGATAAAGAATTTGACATCTTAGTTTGGTGGAAGGCTAATGGGTTAAAATATCCAATCTTGCAAATGATTGCAAGAGATTTTCTAGCCATTCCTATCTCAACGTTACTTATGAGTCTTCTTTTAGTATTGGTGGTTGATTTCTCATTCCACATCGTAGTAGATTACACCCAAACACTTTAGAGGCATTGATGTGTGTTCAAGATTTGTTATGGACTGACATAGAAGGTAATTAAATTAACATTTCAAATTAAATATATATGTATAGTTATGTTAATTGTTACAATGAATGAATTGTTTTTCATTTTCAGGTTCTTCTAAATTGAAAGTGGACAAGATGAAACTTGATACAATACTAGAGGAGATAATTAATGATGATGTTAGTACTTTTTTAAAAATATTTTATTTTAATTTTACTAATAGTGTCACTTTTGGGGATGTATTGATGACTTTATTTGTGTGTTATTTGTTTAAGGAATTAAATGGTCAAGATGAAGATGATGAGGATAAATCCTAGAGTGTTATTTTTATAATATTTTTTATAAATTACTGTTGTTTGAATTTGGATGTATGTTTCAAGTACTATCAATTTGGATTTATATTTTAAATATATTTAGTTGTCCCGAGACTACTATTTGAATGTATGTTTTAAGTACTATTTGTTCTTCTTTTTTATTCTGTATGCAATTTTATTTTGATCTTAATTAAAAACTAATAAAATATATTTTTTAAATATTAACTGGTATCCATGGATACTCGCGGGTTTAAAAATATCTGTGGATTTTTCATATGCGGGTATCCCGCCAGTAGAGGAGCGGGTTTTGGGTAGGATTTTTTTGTACGGGTCGAGTTATGGGTAGGTACTACCGCGCCTAACCCGACCCGTTGCCATTCCTACCCATAACTAGGCTAGGAGATGACATATAGACAGGCATATAGTTATGGCCAACACTCAAAGCTTAAAAGAAAGAAAAACAAAACCCTACGTAAACTACCCTATTGGAACCCAAAAGCTGCACCCTTTCTGCACCCACCATGCTATGAAAACAACAAGATAATTCACAAATTCAGAACACCACACAAGCCAATACCCATCACCATTCCATCAACTAGCAAGAACATGAAAATAACAAGCGAGAACAAAATGACACTCCTCATCATTCTATACACATATGTATGCTTTCAATCCACATGCATCAATCAACACAAGATAAAGAAGACAAAACAAGTTCTAGCTTCAAACATAAATAGAAAGCAAACTTAGCTTCCCCTACACTACAACATTTTTGGCTTTAGGCCACACTAAACTTGTCCACATGTAAAAAACTATAGCTTAAACATAAAAAAGACCATAGTTTTATAAACATGGTTTAAAGATGGTTAAAGACCCAGTTTTAAAATCATAGATATTTTAAGCCACATTTATTTAAATGTTATCTTTAAAAAGTGTGGACGAATTTTAAAAAACGTAGCCTAAAGGTTTAAAATGTGGCCTAAAATAAATTTTAAAAAATGTAAAATTTAAAAAGATAAATTTAAAGATAAAAATGTGAGCTATATTAATAAGTTAAAAGAAAAAAATAATTGGCACGAAATCTTTTTCGTTCCCTCCTTCGAAACTAAAAAATAAATGTTTCCCTCTTGAGACAACCCTCCCTCCTGAGAATGAAAAAAATCTGCTCATAAGAATGAAAAAAATCTGCCCTCGAGAGTGAGAAGGGCATTCGTTCAATTCTAAACCATCACTGTGTCGCCTTCCTTTTCACTTCAATCGTTGCCACTGTTGCTTCGTCTTCTTTTTTTTGCCGCTGTTTCATCTTCGTCTTCCTCTTTCTCATCACTGCTTCGTCTTCGTCTTCTCTTTCTTGCCGTTGCTTCGTCTTCACCTTCCTCTTTCTCACCGCTGCTTCGTCTTCGATTTTCTCACCGCTAAATAATCTTGTATGGTGAGCAACTTAGGGTTTAGGTTAAGTTAATTTATTTGATTTCTTTACTTTTCATTGTTGGTTAGGGTATTTTTCGTTGCTTGATTCCCCTTTTGATTGCGTTTTTTTTTCAGTGGAATTTAACATCAGTGGAATTTAATATCAGTGGAAATCTGTAATTTGGAGCAAAGGAGTTGCTGCTTAAAGTGCTTAAATTCACAATTGTGGGTCTTTACGTTTGTAAGTCATTTCTGTTTAAATTGCATTTCTAGATTCAAAAAGCTCCTTAGTTGTTGCTTATGGTGAAACATGTCGATAAGACTAACAAATTGCTGATAGTCATAAAGTACATTGTATGCGAGCATGTGACAAGATCGTAACTAAAATTTTACAACTCATTTATCACACGTCATAGTTATCTTATGTTGGTATATGTGAAGAAAATAGGAATTTAAATACCAAATTGCTTTTAACATTTATAAGCAAAACATAGATATATAACACAGATTGCACAATACCTCGAAAATATATAATGCGTATTAAGTCTGGAGTTAGAATTATATGGGTCTTGATTGCAGAGTGAATGCTTTGTTTCATTAGTTTTCAATTGCTTCCAATTGTCACTGTTAATTGGGAATTATAATTCTAATTTTAAAAAGAATACCAAAATAAAAATTTGAAAATGTAGAGGTTATTCAAGAATTCTTTATTTAATTATTTGTGAGTTGCTTACTATTGTCAATGAGAATTAAAAGTTTAATTTTAGAAAGCCCGGTATACCAAACATGATATGTAGCCTTGCGAGTCCAGTTGCAAGATTCAATTTCAAGCTCAGTACTTTACATTATTTGGAATAGATTACAAAAGAAAAAAGACAAAAACTTTCATCAAGAGCATCCCATAGCCTGTAAACTTCCATGAGATAAGGATTATATTTATGGATTCACTTTGGTCATGCATTATTTAGTTAATCATGGTCCTTTGTCAAATGCTTTCTAAGTCTATCAAATGATATTCTATCCTCCCACTAATTGGACTTCTGCTATTTTCACTACAATAAAACTTATTTTTTTGTCAAAAGGTAAAATAAATAACAGATTTCATCAACAAATAATTCCATTCCCGTGTTCTGAATCTCATTGCCATCTATAGTGTGTTCTTTACATCTCACAGTTTCTGATATATGAACATATCTTAATTTTGGGTATCTTTACTATTCTTAAGCCTTTATATTATGTGTAAATAAAGTATTTATCGTGTATCTATAATCTTCAGTAAAACAATCATCCTGCCATCAATTATTATCTTATGATAACATTTATGGGATCAACTACTGATATTCCTATCAAGGATAGATGACTGCAATTCCAGTATAAATAGGGTCAATTCTCTGTATTTTTTAATTGACAAATTGTATCTCATAATTTACACAGGATACATTTGTAGCCTTCGTATTGATTACTCCTTTCTTCTCTTTTATCCTTCTCTATTCAAGTTCTTTGTTAGTATGCATTATCCATTACTCATTTCACAGAAACAAAAAACAGAAAAACAAAAATCCATACCTTGAGTCATTAGAGCAGAGTAATTGATTGCAAAGAGAAGAAGGCATCAACAAATGTCCCAGGCATGAACAAGGAACCAAGTTCTGCAACATCAAACTTACTGAAGAGAAGTCTTTGCACTACTCCAGAAGACTCTTTATGGTATATTTCTGTGGCATAAAGGGCAACGTCTGCGACTACTGTTGTAGGTATGCTGTAAAATAAATGGTACAAAAATTAGATAAATTCTAATTGAGAGAAATCCGAATTGTCTGGCAATTAGGATTATCAAAGCAAAAAGCTTTGGATTAAAAATTTCTCTGTTCACAGTTGACCTTTGTTTGAAAGACTCTATCTGCATGTATATATAACAGATAGTAACTTTCATAAATTAATATGGGTAACTTAATATAATGTAAGACTAGCTTGATTGTACCAAGGGAATCTTGTGTGAAGATTTTGGTATGTATTATAAATAAAGTGTGTGTTAATATGTATGAATAATGTAACTAGTAACATATTATCTACTAATTTGGGTTGTTAGATTTTTCTGTTTCTATTATTGTTACTTAAATAAAAATGTATAACAAATGCGAGGTTTATTGAGATAAACTTTACTTAAAGAGGTATGTTATTTAAAAGACTAAAAGTGCTCAAAATGAATAAAATAATGTATTCTTAGTTTTGTATTAAGTACCTTTTTTTTTTATTATATGTAGAAATGATATCTGTAAATTGTTTTTCTTTAATGATTTCTCTTTTTATTTTTTACACACAACACCATTTTCATCCCACCATCCTTCGTCCAATCCTATGGTAAGTTTTTTTTATTATATGTTTCTATTATTATTTTATTTAAATAAAAATGTGCAATAAATGATGAAACTTATGCCGATAAGAGACTTAAGAATTTGATGATGATAACAAGAATTCAATATAACTAAACAATTAATTCTTACATATGCAACATGAATTTAATCTACTCTAAATTGTACCTCTTACCTATAAAATGAACCTAAATTTTGACTATTACATGCAAAATGAATTACAGATTCAGTCTAATCTAACTAACTT
>Ga0214543_1003599_pt1 | contig 29969 bp, 11 predicted proteins | sample CNSS2metaG_FD_160094 | JGI IMG/M metagenome (GOLD analysis project Ga0214543, IMG submission 160094) | Root nodule microbial communities from cowpea collected in UCLA plant growth center, Los Angeles, California, USA - CNSS2 | ecosystem: Host-associated > Plants > Roots > Nodule | place: USA... | reverse complement strand
AATCTATTCACTCATTCACTTTCCAAAACGAAAATTACTTTAAAAGGGGTTTAATAACCATTGAGTGGATCATCCATCTGATTTTTCAGCCCCTTAAACGACTAGGTTAAGCTGCCCCTTTCAAATTTCATGCAGAAATAAAATTTGGCAAAAAGAAATTATTTAGTCCTCACCAAGGTTTGAACCCACACTCATGCACATACCCAACCAAGGCCAAACCATTCAACCAAATCCTTATTTCATGATAACCCTTACAATTCTAAGAGTTTATCATGACACCACGCATTCAATATATAATTACCTAAAAATGCATAATTTAATAACATCCAAGTGACACACATAAGACTCGAACCCAAGTCCTCACACACAACCAAAGTATTCTCAACCACATGAGCTAGTACTTTTCCATGTCATAACTCCTCGTATTTATTGCTTTAAATGCTTTCATTACCCGTCCCAATTAAATAATTAATTAAATAACTATTTAATTTTCCCGGGTCTTACACACTACGTGCTCACTAAATTATTATAGTGACTTGGACATGCTCTAAGTCAACATTTTACAAAAAGCTAAACTCAACTCAATGTTCAAAAGCTTACTTGAGATGAAAAATGCATAAAATTCATGTTTGAGCATATCTAACAATCTTTAGAATTGAAGAGAAAAACATGTATAAGATGGATCCAATCACGAAAATACAAATTAACATTGAATTCACAAACTATTAACTCATTTTGTAGTTCTTAAATAATGAAAAAAGAAAAACCAACTATGTAGTTTAGAATTCTGTGCAAAATTTAGAAAAAAAAAATCTACTTCAGAACTAGAAAAAAGAAATATGCGAAAATGTGTGCCTCTAGCTCCCACGTTCCATCTCCCTCTAGGTCTAGCAAGGTGTGTGCAACTCTCTCTAAGTGTTTCTCATTACACTATTCACAAATTTCCTTTATATACTCTATTACCTAGAAAACTAGCTTAACCTACTATTACAAGTCACTCATACTTCCTATAATAGGTTATTTATAATCTAGTTTCTTCTGCTTAGTTCAATTCCTTCCCTTGGTTCAGCACATAACTAGCTTAACCTACTATTACATGTCACTACTTCCTAGAATGGACAACTTAAATTCCAAGTCTTTCCAAGCCAAAGTTTTCCCAACTAGTATTAAAAAATTTCTCAAAAGAATTTCTTAATAAAAAAAAATGAATGAATTAGGTATATGTGTTAAAATATTAAAATAACTAAAGACTACAAAAAACACAAACTCTATTAAACATATATGTGTTAAAAAAATAAAAACAAACAAAATGAATGAATTAAGAAATAAGAATCAAAATATAAAAAATACTAACTATATCACTCGACAATGATGTTAAATTTGATAACGTTGTCGTTAAGCGATCAAATTACTACTACTTAATTATAGTAACTTCAGTATTGCCAAGTTAGTAGTGAACAAACTAGATAGGGTTAAGCCAACCCTGATTCGTATCCCAACGAATACGAAATTGATTTTCAATATAACCTAATGCAATTAAAACTATATGATGATGTGTAAAAATATAGTGAATTTGATAATGAAATAGCAAATTAATAAAAGACTTTGAAATAATTATAGTAAAACAGGCCAATTCATATGCTTTCAAAATAAATTCTTCATCGGTTATCTATAGATTATTGATCAGTTTACTCTTGTTTTTTACTTTAAATTAATTAAAGTAAATTCTTAATTAATTTGTTGATGTTCTCACTATTAACCGAAGTAAATTCTCAATCAAAAGCAAGAACTTTGTAAATTAGTCATAGTAAATTTAACCAAAGTACATTCTCAATTAAATATTACTATGCCTAATCATGTTTATTCTTTTACCCCTAATATCAAGCAAAAAGCTAATTAACCAAAGTACATTCTTGATTAATTCTTGTTAGAGTTTTCACCTTTAATTAAAGTATATTCTCAATCATCAGCAAAAACTCATGTAATCACATGAAACTTTCTAAATTTAATCAAAGTACATTCTCAATTAAAACTAAAAACCATTGCACTCATATGATCAACGTGCATAAAGACTAAAACATCTAACTAATTAGGTATGATGTAAAAACCATTACTTTTTACGTGACTGAAAGATAAAAGACATAAAGGAATGAAAATCAAAACAATAATAAAAAAGATCAAAGATATTATTTTAGTTTATTCTCAGAATCCATAATGAAATTAAAGTAGAATCAACCTAAAAAGCTTAGCCCTCCATGGATGAAGTGGAATACATGATAAATGAAACAAGAATATAAAAAGTGAAATGGAAAGAAAGTGAGATGTGATGGTAGCTGCTAAAACTAGAGAGTTGCTAAGTGTCCTTCTTCTGCTTCCTTAGGTCTCTTTATATAGGCCTTGATTGGACTTGGACTTGGACTTTATCTTTTCTATCAAAATCTTTTATCTTTTGATATAATATCTTTCAAATAATTAAGAGATTTTATCAATTTCAAAAATATCTGTAATATATTCTTGGTTGATATTATTTGATTAATTACCTAAAAATGTCTAAATAATTATCTACAATTAAATCTTGTCTAAAATTCCAATTCAGCCCTCTTTTTGACCAGACTTTAACTGTTTGACTAACTTTGACCCATTGACTGTGCATTGACAAACTCAAAACTTCGGAGTTTAGGAATTCTTTGGGGGCTTAATTTCTTTCCCTCTCTCCATTCTTCTTCTACTTTTATTTTGTTTTGATTCCATGGAGTGCTAAGTTTCTAGGATGGTACCACTGTAATTTCATTATGGATTATAAGGTTAGAATGTAATAATTGGTTTGTTCATTTGAGTATTGTTGTGATTTATATTTTTTTGTCTTTTATATCTGAATCAAGTAAAAATAATGATTTTTACATTGTAGTAAGTTAGCACAGTGTTAAATCTACATAAAATATCAATCAAATGAGTTCAAAGGTTTTTAATTTTAATCGAGAATGTACTTTGATTAAATTTAGAAACTTTCATATGATTGAATGAGTTTTTGCCAATGATTGAGAATGTACATTGATTAGAGGTGAAAACTTTAACTAGAAGTAATCAAGAATGTATTTTGGTTGATAGTAGAGGTAAAAGAATAGATATGATTAGGCATAGTAATATTTAACTGAGAATGTACTTCGGTTAAATTTACTATCATTAATCTACAAAGTTATTACTTTTAATTGAGAACGTACTTTGGTTAATTGTGAAAACACAAAATTAATTGAGAAATTACATAGATTAATTTCCAAATGTACAACAATAATTAATTGAGCAGTAATCTTTAGATAACTAATGATGGATCTATTTTGAAAAAGTAGTGAGATCAATTTATTTTCTTTATCATTGATTTTTTATATATTTTTATCTTTATTTTCCTCTAATATTTTTGGGGGACAACTTTGGGTTACTTTACCCTTTCTATTTTGTTGACTACTTTCTAAACAATACTGAAGTTGCTATAGATAAGTAGTATTAATTTGATTGCGTCAACGACAACATTATCACCTCCCTAACTCCTCTCAAAGTGCAAGAACAAGTTCCATAAAGTGTTTTAAATGTTTGGTCTCTGGACATATAACTTCAAATTGCTCAACCAAAAGAACCATGATTTTGAACCCTAAAGGAGAGGTAGAAAATGAGCATTCTTCCTCCCTTCCCCCAAAAGTACTTCTTCCCATACTTCTTCTTTTTCAACTAAGGAAAAGAGTAAACCCCATGAAGGTGCTTTGTTATGGTAGAGCTATCAAAATGGGTTGGAACCCGTTGGAGCCAACCCGACCCACCATGGGTTCGGGCCGGGTTGGGTTGAAATTCTTTTCCAAATTTCAATACGGATTTATTTTTGACCCGATCCACCTAGAACCCGGCTCACCCGGGTTGAACCCGTGGTGAGCCGGGTTAGCTCACCAATTCGCAAATAAAGGGTCACAAAGTGTTTTTTGTTAAGTTAGGCTTTGCATTTGGGTTAGGTTAGGTTGTTTTTTTGGCAAACACATAGATAATTTGTATTTTTTGTGATTTTGGTTTGTATTTGGATTGTATTAAAGTTTATTTAGATTTTAATTATAATTATAATTTAGTTTTGACTAAAAAAACAAAAAATTGTATTTTTTTTAATTAAGTGAACCTATGAGCAACCCCTTTAACCCACCAACCTGTGGTGGACTGAGTCGGGTTTGAATTTTCTTGGCTCGCTAATAAATGATCCGAGTTGGGTTGGCTCACTAAGTGATCAACTCGTGGTGGGTTGAGCCAGGTTGCGCCAGGTTACCTGTTTTGACAACTCTAGTTAATGGTAAGGAACCTAGTAGGGCAAGTTTCCAAAGAACTTGACACTTCTCAAAGACAAAAACTTTTTCATTCATGGTGCCATATCAATGACAAAATATGTCCCCTCATCATAAATAATGGAAGTTGTGTAAATGTGGCTAGCACAAGGGTTGTAGACAAGCTTGGCTTGAAAACCATCCCTTATGCCAAGCCCTACTAGCTCTCATGGCTTAAGGAAGAAGAGATTAAGGTAAATAGACAAGTCCTCATTAACTTTTCAATAGGAAATTTTCAAGATGAGGTGTTGTGTGATGTAGTGCCAATGGAAGCAACCCATATTTTGCTGGGTAGGACATGGCTATTTGATAGAAAAGTTTTTTATGATGGCCATGCCAACACCTATACCTTTTTCTTCCAAGGCAAGAAATTCACATTCCTACGTCTCTCACCTAAGCAAGTATATGAGGAAACAAAATGAAATGAAAAAAAAGGAAAAAATTAAAAGGTAAAAGAGTAAGTTATCACCAAAGTATTACTTGCCTCCAAAAAGAGTTTTCTAAAGAAGGATGTGCACCATCATTCTTCGTTTTCTTCCCAAACCAAAAGAGAAGAACTAAAGCGCAAGTAAGAGAGGTCTAGAAAAGAAAGACGGTCTATCCAAAGATAGGGGTGATACCTGTAGAAAAGATGGAGCAAGAGCTCAAAGGAGGGAGGCTTAAATTCTACCTCAAATCAAGTCAAACTCCATTTAAAAAGGCTTCAAGAATTTATGGTCAAATTCTCTCCAAGGAGGGGATGATGATGAAGTTTTGATCCTAACCAAGCATGGAGGCACATGCTTAAGAAGACTAAGCATGTTAGGAAGGAAGTTCTCTAATCCCTCATCCCTTTCATTGTTTTCCATTATGTTTGAATTTCCGTAGTTGACTTGGTTGACTTAACCTTGGTTGACTTGTTGACTTTTGACTAGGGTTGACTAGTTTACTAGAGTTGATTAGTTGACCAAGGTTGACTTAACCTAAGTCAATATGCTAATCCTTGTTTATGTATCTTATAGGTTTAATTAAGGTAAAGTATGGTGGATGATGTGGCACATGTAAGGTGAAAAGTAGAGATGACTTGGCACCTAGGTGGAGGAGCGAGGAAAACATATAGTAAAAAGTATAAAGCAAGTGTACCTTTGTAATACTTGGTCTCCTTTGTCTTTAGCACCTTTTTTGTCATTTTAGAGACTTATGAGACATATTTCTTGGTCTCCTTTAGAGCTTGGACGAAATTCCCTTTGCATACACCTTAGTTAGCTCCTTTTGTCTCATTTTGTAACCTAATTTTAACCTAGTTTCTAGAAGCTAAGGTTAGGTATTTGTAGACATACCCTTGTACAATTTTAGTTATTATTTAGAGACCCCTAAACTCTTCTATATAAGGGGTGCTCTTAGACTTGTAGAGGGGTTGATCAATTGAATGTTAATATATGTAACATAAGTAAAGAAATTTTAAAACGTTTATGATTAATACCTCATTTATTATACGATTAATACCTCATTTATTATAACTCTATTTCCCATAAACGCAAGAAATTTTAAAACGTTTATTACATAAGAAACGATCCAAAATCCATTATTTATAAAACTCAAATACAATATTAAAGTCTGGTAAGGTAAAGGTTTACAAAATCCATAAAAGAAAAAGAACAATAATAATAAAACTCCATAAAGCTTTTCCCAACTAGCCCCTCTCCGATGTTAAGCCTCAGTAGAACCACCTACAACATCATCTCCTCCTATGTAACGAATTACACGATCATCGCCAAACACACACATATAGGGTGAGCTAATAGAAAACATATAATAATTCAACAAGATATACACATACACTCATCAAAGAAACTCTATCCTTTGATACCAAGCCACATGGCCACCACCATATTATCCATGACCTATATCTTTAGATGAATACCTTAAGATGCCTTGTTGCCACACCTACATGCCACAACATGTAGAACACGTGCGGGAAACCTACTACGGACCACACTAAGTAACGCTAGGTAGAGTTCCCAATACGAACATAGTTCGTAATGTCTCCTTACTACCAAACTCGTCAGCTACATACCGAGGAGGACAATCTTTCTGGACCCATCGGTACGAGTCACAAGTCGCACACTAACACCGACAACACTCGTTAATCTGAGTCATAACTCAAGGATTCCTCGTGTTCATCTACCATCCTGAGCCACAACTCAAGAGATGTCATTCTGAGCCACAACTCAAGGAATGCCACATGTTTACCCCTTATTCTGAGCCACAACTCAAGGGATACGTTCTGAGCCACAACTCAAGGAACACTCTAGCAAGTCGATCTTTAAGTATCACCAAATCCTTGTAGACCACGCACATCCAAAGCAAATAGTCATTTTGTCTCTACATTATCGCCTGACGCTGCTCTAGAGCCACCAAACGAAACTCAGTTCCAAACCGCCTAGCGAAACTCCTCTGCCACCAGGCACCTCGTGCCTCACCACACACTGCCTTTACAAGTATTGGTTGAAGGGATGAACCTCATCGTCAAGCACCACACATCACAACAACCCTTTAGAATTGTAGTTATCGCCTGGCGGTTCAAGCCACACCACTAGGTGTTACACCAGTAACAGGAATCTTTACTGGTTTATTCCCTGCAAAGTAGATCCAATTCATGCAATCCTCACTGCCTAATGCCAATTGTCATACTAACCATCTCTTTCTTTATTCAAGCTTATGTTTCCATTTATTTGTTTACTTAAACCACACCCATGCATATACTTGATAGCCTCAACCATGATACTTCACTCATACACTGGTTACTCAACTATTTCTATTCCTACCACCATTAACCTCATATCCCTCTCCGGATTCGAGTCTTAATTACTAATTAACTAGATTCCAGCCTTCTAATCAACTCTCCTAACATTTCAACGTCAACTACCAACCCTTACTGAAATAATTGTACCCTAAGTCCACTTAAGCAATTTACAAGGGATCTCTAAATTCTAAGTTCTATTCCTCAAGTAATCTTATTCATAGCTTTGTCCTAGCCCAAGTTATTCCACATTATTTCATATATACAATTCTTCTAATTACCACCCCCACTAGGACTAATTCATGCCCTTGATCCATGCATACATGACCACACAAGTTCTCTATTTACTAGATCTCTCAATCCTCTTCCATGAACAATTGACCCAGTAGGATCCCACACCCAAAATTGTACCTCTCAGCCACGCAGTGCCAATGTCACTACGCTAGCGCTTGGCAATAAATCAATTGCCACTAGGCGGTACATGTATCCCTGGGTAAAAATCCAGAATTTTTTTGCACCTGCGAAGCCCCCAAAACCAAAACACAATACTCAGATTCCTTCAATGACATAACAAGAAATTATACCACAAAAAGTAATTGGTATTAACTCAATTTCAATGCTAAAAGTCTTAGTGTAATTCAGCATCACTCATTCTAAATTACAATTTCCCAATTTTTCCAAACCCTAAGGGGTTCATATCAATTTCGTCCAACCAATTCCCAAATACCTCGAAAATTAACACATTATTGACATATAACATTCTATCCTCAAGAACCCAGAATTTGCATAGAAAAAAGATAGGTTGCCTGCCTGCGACATTGAAGTCCCTCCAAACGGTTTCTAGAAATTTTCCAAAAACTTGCAAAATTCGATATAATAGTACAACATTACTAACAACAATTCATTCAATGTACATAATTACTATAAACACAGTCAAATTCGAGTTCAGCTCTCCTAACTTGGATTCCTCGCATAAAATTGATAATCCTAGTGTTTCTTCCTTGATCCGAAATGTCTCCTTTTACTTCTCTAAACACCAGCTCTCACTCACCTTCACTACACACAATAAACGCTCTATAATCCTCCCTCCGCAACTCTCATGAAATGTAGTCCAAAACTCACCCTCTCTCTCAATTTCTCCTTAATTGTTGTTGATGTCTCAAAAACGAATTTTCCTTAATTGATGGTTGTAATTACCATTCAAGAAACATTATGAGATGGTTTTCCATCCGTCTTGGCTGCCCTTTCGTGACTGCTAGGGTTTCCAGCCCTTCTCATCCTTACCAAAAGCAATTTTAGCAAAAAAAAAAAACTTAATCTGTGCCTACCAAGGTTTGAACACACAACCACGTAATTATCAAAGTCAATGCACAACCATTCAACGAATTCATGTTTCGTAATAATTCTTATAAATCTAAGATTATATTATCAATCATCATGATCAATTATATTATCAAAATAATACACAATTAAAACTACAACTGAAGTACTCTTAACCACTTGAGTTAGTATTTTTCCACGTCATAAAAGTTAACATTAATTTCCATAAAGGCTCCCCCTACCCGCATTTATTAATTAATTAATTATTTAATTAATTCAATTCCTCGGGTCTTACAATATACATATTTTATTTAACCTCTATGAGACTATCCTCACTAGGGAATGAAACTTCTAAGACTTATCTTGATCTTGACTCAAGTGGCGGCACAACACAACTCATCTCCAAGGATTTTTAGCCTTGGCCTTCCTTGAAGTTGTTATTTACTCATTTCTTCATCTCTTGTCTATTTCATTTTCTAGCTTATTTACTCTTCTTTTCAATTTAGCATTCCCATTTCCGTTGGGATCTTGTTTTCTTTTCCTGATTAATGAGTTTTTCTCCTTCTCTTTGAGCCTTTTTAAGTGCACCTTCACATCTAGATAGCTTGTAATCTTATTGTCTAGTGAGAATCTTCACAAGTTTTTATTTTTTTAAATAACTCATCACCATATTCAAAAATCTAAAATGAACTAACTCATTCCTTCATCAAAACAATGTGTAGTGAAGGGTTTTGACACATTTCTTTTTGACTTTGTACTTTAGTTCTATAACCGAAGCATATCCATGGGAGGTAAAAAGGGGGGCCTTTTGGCTTCAATTCCTAATCAGAGCCTATATTTCCTGAATAGGCTTCGGTTGTCTTTAGAACTGAAGCTTAATATAATTAAAAGAAAATTTAAAATAAAAATTAAAGGAATAGGCTTTGGTTCTTGGTCTCAACCAAAGACCATTGCCTTTTAATTTCAAAATTAGTACAAATTTAATTAAAACCTAAAGAAGGCAGTATGCTTCAGTTCTAGTAGGAACAAAATCCTATTCGACTTTATGCTTAGGTTCTTTCGATACACTAGTGCAGTAAGGGCTTTTGGTTATGGTTATTCTCGTAATTTTGTCCTGATTCCAAAACCAAGGCATATTAGGGTGAGGAAAAAAGGGCACCGCTTTGGCCTCAGGTCCCAACCGAGGCTGAAACTTTACATTTTGCCTCGGTTCTACACAAAACCACAACCATATAGTGGTTTAACTTGTGAAAATACGATTATCTTTTGGCTTCGGTTATACAACAACCGAAGCCATATGTGTTCCCTTTTGGCCTCGGTTATGGTTCGAACCGAGGCCATATCCACTATTTTGTTTAAATAATTTTTTTTGTTTTTGTTGATTCCCACATTTTTAAAATTGCATATTTTCAACAAACATGCCAGAACAGAAAATAAACAATACATTTTATGAAATCAACATCATTCATAATTCAAATAAATCAAAAAGTCTTTTGTAACAACGAGTCAATATCTTAATAAATACTATTATACGTATGAATTATAAATTTGCCATATGCTATCCTACCAAACTTATGGACTTTGCGGGAATTGGTGTAGTACTTTTGAGTGTCTGCAAAATAAGACATTATTTTCAATTAGTATATAGAAAGACAATGTTTATCATCCATCACATGACATAGTAATGGCATTCATAAGAGTTGGTTTGTCTATTATACTACAATATATCAACACCATTATAAATAATTAAGGAAGAAAACCAAATCAAAAAAATATAAATATATGGATAAAAATACCAGACCTAGAGAGACAACCAAGCAAGGAATTTTTCCTTAGCCGTTTATCCCCCCCAAGAACATGTTATGTGCAACAATTGAACTATAATAAAGGGAATGTGTTAGGATACTTTTATATAACAAAGATTATTCATAAGATTGACATCGAGGTTCTTACCAATCTTTTACTTGTCTAAGATGGTTAGGGGAAGGTGGTGCAAGGAGCAAAAACACACAACAAGCTTCTCCCTCAGGGAAACCATAAGTAGTTGCCAATGATGCCTGAGCAGAAAATAAATTCATTGATATGCTTTAAAATGAATGATTAGATTCACAAGTTAACAAAGATGACTTATCCAACAATATAAGGGACAAAATAAATTTATTTTCCCTGTTGATAGCATTTGGTAACATATGCTTGGGTGTTATCAAATTTATTGCTTTCATTGAGTCCCAAATGTTTAGTTACACCACACATATACCTAAACACAAAATTGATTTTGATATAAGTTAATAGATACATAAATCAAATAACTATAATGATTGAAAGGCTTACATCATCCATAATTGAATAATGGCAATATTTAGTTCCTCTTGTCCCGATGCAAGCTCCAAGACATCTTGTTTTCGCAAGTGTAGTTAGATCTCAAGGTCTCTCCCAAAAATATTAGAATCCCAAGGAACTTGCATCGACTTATCATTTATGATTACAACAAGTTAGTGTAATACACCAAGATGATCGTCCAAAGGGAGAGGAATCTTCTTTAGTTAAGGATTTTCCTATCGATGAAATTTAGTTTAAATGGAATACAATTTAAGTTGAATATAATTAACATGTAAATTTAAAATTTTAGTATATGGTGGGTTTGAAAGTTTGTACCGGGGGGCCATAATCAACCAAATCTCTAAGCCAGGCGAGGAAACATTTGAATGTGTGTGCCATAGTATATACCTCATTTGTTGGCACATGAAGTAAAGCAAACAACACAGGAACCTCCTCTATCATGACCTTAACCTCATCCTCCAATAACTCCATACCATGAAGAATTGTGGATGCCTTAAATGCTTTTCCATGAGCCATTGATTTCTTTGATGTACCATCCCAAAACTATAGTTGGCATGGATGAGTGTCGTTCATGTCATCCACTAGTACAAGTGGAGCTAAACAACTCCTGTTTATGCTTATACTTGTCAAAGTCAATGTTTTATTAATGTTATTCAATTATTTTATTAAATATCATTTATTCAATTCATAACTTATAAAAAAATATTGTTAATTTTACCTATGGGAGGCACAAATGTTTCTGGTGGAGGAGATAAGTGCGGACGAATGCCATAACTCTCAAATTGTTCTTGGAATTGGCGAATAACATTTTCAGTCAACTTCTTAGTGATTTCTTATGTTAGTCTTTCTTCATAATCAGTAGTGTGTCCGTATGAAGGCTAGTGAGATGAGGCACCTAAATATTGGCATATATCTACTCCTAGTCCAACACCACGCACACGTCCAGGGTTCTCAGGCCGTCCAATTGCAGCAACAAGTATGTCATGACGACCTTTTAGAGTGAATCCTCCTTGGAAGCTCCGCTCAACTAACGAGTCCTGCAATATAACAAAGAAGAGTTACAAAAAATGATACAATATAAAAGACTTATATTGGATGTTGGACCTTAGCAGAAAATAAACATGTTGGTGCCAGTCGGATGCTGGACTTTTAATGCAAATGTCAATCAGATACTGGACTTTAGCAGAAAATAAACATGTAGGTGTCAGTCGGATGTTGTGCTTTCATTTTTGGGTGCCAGTCAAATGTTGGACTTTAGCAGAAGACAAACATGTTGGTGCCAATTGGATCTTGGGCTTTCATAGTGGGTGCCAGTCGGATGCTGGACTTTAACAGAAAATAAACATGTTGGTGCCAATCGAATGTTGGGATTTTAATGTAGGTGTCAGTCGGATGCTAGACTTTTAATGCAGATGCTAGTCAGATGCTGGACTTTAGCAGGAAATAAACATGTTGGTGCCAGTCGGATGTTGCGCTTTCATTGTGAATGTCACTCGGATGCTTGACTTTAAATGCAAGTGCCAGTCGGATGCTGGACTTTAAATGCAAGTGCCAGTTTGATGCTGGACTTTAAAGTTGATGCCAGTCGAATGCTGGACTTTAAATGCAGGTGCCAATCGGCTGTTGGACTTTTAAAGTTGATGTCAGTCAAATGCTGGACTTTAAATGTAGGTAAAATTGTATAGACCAACACAAGCTAGGCTTTAACTAATAGTGAAAGTATGAATGTCAATAGAAATTGAGTTTTAGCGAAAATGTCAACTAAAAACTAGAGTTTAATAGAGAAATAAACATGAATGACAATATATATATATATATATATATATATATATATATATATATATATGAGACATGTTATGCATGAATGCATCAAATGAAAGGAGAAAATAAGATTATTTGTCCTACTTCATCTTGTTCCTCATTTTTTATTTTCTTATGTACAAAGGCATGTATTTGGTATCAATTATTTTCCATACAATCATCAAATTCGTGTAAGCTCATCATTTAAAAAAAATCAATTGATCATTTTGAGAACAAAACACGGGAATATCACGATTCTTTTTTTAGCTAGTGCAATGATTGAGGCATCATTAAATTGACTATTTTTTTCAAAAAGCTTAATTCACATGCATGCTCGAGTTGGAATTTTTGGAAACATAGGTAGTTAGATTGTGTGTGAATTGGTTTAAATGATTACCCGACTTTCGGGATAAAAACTCAAATTGTGTAGTAAATTCATCAATTATCCCAAAAAATATAGTCACAAGAATATGAGGACACGAGTGTGACAAGAATGGGTCTGTAGAGAAAAATGTAGCCAAAGAATTGCCCCAGTTTTGACTCATTGAGGGTGAGGTTTCAAGTTAAATATTCCTTATTCTTAGAGGTGGCATAATGCGAAGGCATAAAAAATTGCCCCAGTATGAGATTTTGTTTTAGTAATGACACAAAAAATTGACAGGGAAGATTCTTTTATTTTAGGAGATGAAGAAGGTTGAAGGATTTCAGGAGACATGCATGTGATTATTTGGAAGAAAACATCACGCTCTTTCTCCTCAATTAAAACATTCAGTTAAGAAGAAACATGACATTCCAAGACATTATTCTCTTTTTAACTTATCTATATTTTTTTATTATGTTTTTATAATGAATTTAATGATTTAAGATAGAGAATTAACCTAACATACAATTTTTATTATTCTTTATTTTATTTTATTTTCTTTACCTTTGCGACACCCTTCATAACTTGATTCGACCAAGATCTTGTAGAACTCATTTATATGACGTGAAAGTGTGTTCTATGAGACCCAAGATTGATGGTATGTATTGGCAAATATACATTGGTATGATAGAAAGAAAGGCAAGATATGCCACTTGGCTATATAGCAAATCCTGAGAATCAAGGACTTCTTTCAAGCGTTGTATTTCTTGACCACATTAGAATTGACTGGAAAAGGTAATTCTTCTCCGTCCATTTTGGTAAGAATCAAAGCTCCCCACAGAAAATGACTTCTTTACCACAAAAGGCCCTTCACAATTTGGAGTCCACTTTCCTCTATGATTTTTTTGAACAGGCAAGACTAAATCTCCCTTGTGAAAACCTTGAGGACAACCTTCGCTTTCTATGGCTCTCGATCTCTCTTCTAAGATCTCTAGCTTACTTATCGTATTGACATCTTTAGTTGTTATCCCTTGTATAAGAGTATGAGATGTAGGTTTCACTTGAGAATCCTCTCTTGTGGTTATATGCAAAGCCTTTGCCTTCCTAGTAACTTGAGTTGCTTCAAGCTTATTTCCTTCTCCCTTACTTATTGAAGACATCTTGTCGGATGTGTGAACATGGGTCTAAGTATGATCCTGAGCATTGACTTGGAGAATAGTCTTATTAGTGTGATGGGTGGTAGGTATAGCTTGATTTTTACTACAATAACATAGAGGAAGACCATGTAAAGAAAAATGTTACACTTGGATTCCTCGTCGTTGTTTGTGTTCACTATGTTTCGCCATACATACCAAAGGGTTAGCATGAGTTCAAGGATAGAATCTTGGAGGATAAGAAAAGGTTTGCTCTTTGCTTTGAGAGGGGAAAGTTTTATTCGTGGTCCTTAAACTTTTTAAGATCTCCAAAATTTGATTCACTTGGTCCTTTAATTGGTTTATATAAGCCTTCATTGCTGCTTGATCATTTTTCCAATCTTCCATGATCTTTTGGTTAGCATGAATCCTGCAAGGGTGTCGCGGTGGTTTTTCCATTATTTTTGTTTTTTTATTTTTATGTTAGAATATGAAGGAAAAAAATGATTTTGCCGTTATTTTTCTGTTTTTATTTTTATCTTAGGATATGAAGAGGAAAAAATGAATGCAAAGTGACATGAACTTGAAAAACTACTTATATGCATGTGTACAGTGGATAAATATTAAGCATTATGTAAGAAAACATGAGAATGCAAGATGCTATTATGAATTTAGAAATAATGCAATGCAAAGGGCCACCCATATGAATGCATGGTAAACATTATGGAATGTTAAATGTGAAAGCAAGGTGTTATAAATATGAAAAGGTATGTACAAAGTATCATTCATGAATGAAAACAAAATGTGTAATGCATGTTTGTGCCTCAAGAGGCACTTATTCACCTAATGTTGATGTAAATGTGACACATTTTAAAAGTGGTTTGCATGACATGCAATTAACTAATGCAATGAGATGCTCACCTTAAGATGTACTTATTTACATGATATATTACTAAAATTGTGATACACTAAAAAAGCATGCATGGATTTAATTATTTGATGTAATAAGGTGCTTGTCTACATGATGTCATGGTAAAATAGTCATGCACTCAATAAAAAACAAGAATGATATGCAACGTAAATGACATGCCTAAGTCAAATGTAAAATGCAATGGATGCTTGCACCTCAAAAGGTGTTTATTCATACAATATGCTGATACAAGCATGACAAATTTTAAAATTAATTATATGGAATCATGAATATGCAAGTATAAAACATTCTTCCATTGTGTCCTACAATAATGTAAATAAAAGTTATGTTCTAGTATGGGCTTTTTAATTCCATGGGCAGCTCTAAATAATGTCACAGGCCTCTAGAGCTAAAGTCAACTTCAGGACATAGTCTACAACGATAGGTGACCTAACAGATATGGCATGTTAAGAGGAAGCAAACTCTAGATGAAGTCTTCACAATAGCCATGTAGATCCGAGATCTAACATGACAATCGTTGGACCTCCATTCCTTGGCTCACTCAGACCCGGGTATAGGGCCCCAATATCATAACAACAGAACTAGCCTAAAAACTGTAGTGTGTGAAGGGAGCAACCTAAAACTACCAAATCCCCAACTACAAAACAACTAGAAAACTTCCCAATCATATATAGACAAATATAGAATTTTTTATCTATGTTAGGGTTCAATAAGTTCACAATATAATAAATCACAACATTAAAACATATATAAATCAAATCAAGGCAAATGAAGATAAATTTACATAAATGAGAATAAAAAAAAAGGGAAAACAAATATGTATAAAGATATAGTTTGCACACTTAATTAATTAGGATTGACTCTCTAAAATAGTCTTTAGTGGAGTCACCATCTGTCGCAACTGGGGTCACGACGGGATGGTGAAAAAATTTATTTCAAAATACAGAGGAGTCGTCACCATAGTTTATTAAGGAAAAGTATAGAAAAACCTTAAAGAGTATAGTCTTTGAAACCAAGTTTAGGTTCGGGAGTTGGTTACGTGTGGGGAAGGTATTAGCACCCCACAACCTGCGTCCAAAGAGCCCTTTAATTAAGTGTGAAAAATTAATGTAATTTTTAAAATTTAGTTTTCCCCTAAAAAAAATCAAGTAGACAAACAAATACAAATTGGTAAACAAAATATTGTTGAAAATTTTAGTTGCGCCCGATAAGGATTGATCTTACTCCTACGTATCTCCATTCGCAATGGAGAATCAAGGTTACGTAGTTCTTAAAAACTATTTGGAAAAAGATCTTAAAAACATTTTAAATTTTTGGGAGGTGAACTCGACAAGGACTTGGTCTCGCTCCTACATATTTTCTTTCCAAATGGAAAATCAAGGATCACATAGTTGTAAATTAAAGAGTATGAAAAATGATGTTGAAAAGATTTTAATTTTGGAAGGTGGACCCGACAAGGACTTGGCCTTGCTCCTACGTATTTCCATTCAAAATGGAAAATAAGGGATCACGTAGTTCTAGATGAAAAAAATTATTATAAAAGATGTGATTTTTTGAAGGTGAACCCGACAAGGATTGACCTTGCTCATACATAACTCCAATCAGAATGGAGAATAAGAGATCGTGTAAGACCCGCGAAATTTAATTAATTAAATAAATAATTAATTAATAAATGCGGGAGAGTAGTGTATTTATGACATTAATTTCTGTTATGTATGACGTGGAAAAGTACTAGCTCAAGTGGTTGAGAGTACTTAATTATGTGAGAGGACGTGGGTTCCAATCCTATGTATGCCAATTGTACGCATTTTTGTTATTATTGTTTTAGTAGTCTATTAGACCACATTTTTGTATGAGATAATGCTTGAATTGGGTGTGTTAGCAAGAAATATAAGTTGGCTTGGTGGTTTAGCTTTGACTTGGCGTTGGGGAGGTCATGGGTTCAAATCTTGAGGGCACACCTTTAGTTCTCTTTTTGCAAAAATTGTTATGACGGGAATATGAAAAGGGGAAAAGAATCCTAGTAGAGGCAGCTAGGAAGGATGAAAACTAATACACAAGACCTTAAATAACAATAAAACTTACCATTAAAACCTAATTTTCGTTTTTAGACATTAAACCCCTTTAAGACACCTTTAAAAGGCAATTTTTGATAGAGAAGAGGCATTTGGAGAAGCTATTTTCTGAGGGTTCTGCAAGGGTGCGAAAAATTGGGAGAGGTTTTGGTAATTGAGAGCATAAAGAAGGGAGGGTGTTGGGCTGCCTAGTGACCAAGGAGAGATTTCCAACGTTCTGCCATTATCTAAGCAAAGGAGAACTTCAGGTTAGGGGAGCTGAACTTGTAAATTGTATGTTGGTAAATTTTGCATGATTGTGATGATACTATGCCTGAATTTTCGTGCTCCCTATGTGATGAATTAGGGGTTGGGTGTTTGAGTGCTGTTTTATTGGGTTTTTACCTAATTACATGAATATGAGGGGTATTCCATATTTGAGGGTGCTACTGTTGTGCAAGTTTGGGATTTTTGGGACTTCAATGCGTCTAAATTATGTTGTTCTGATTGTGTAATGTTGTCAAACTGAATTAGTATGCTTAGTTGTGTTTTGGGTCGCTGGTGTAATGTTTGAGTGCGTGAACCTGTGACAAAGCCTGCAATTCTCGCTCAGGCGAGCTAGGCTCGCCTAGGCGAGATATGCAGGGATGCGCACTCTCTATCTGCTCGTGGATGTCGCTTAGGCGGTGAACTTTGGTGTTTGGGCGAGGGTTCACCTCGCTTAGGCGAGTGAGACTCGCCTAAGCGAGAATTCGAGAGAGGTTGGTGCTTTAGTGTGATGTCCCGCTCAGGCGGAAACCCTAATCTGTTGAGCGAATGTATATCTCGCTCAGGCGAGAGTCTCTCGCCTCAGCGAGAATGCGAAGATTGTTTGGTTGTTGGCGTGACATGTAGCTCAAGCGAGAGTGTTGAAGTTTGTGGGCAAACGTGATCTCGCCCAGGTGAGTGTAACTCGCCTAAGCGAGAAGTCGAGGCTGGCTTGGTACGTGATACTCGCTCAGGTGAGGTAACCTAGCCTAAGGGTGATGAACTGATTTGCTTATGCATGAAATGGAAGTTTAAGTCAAGGATGGAGGGAAGTTAGGTTTAAAGGCAATAAGTGTGAGTTATCGGATTGAATAAAGCTTGAATGCGGATGCAAGATCTACAAGGCTTCTAGGGTGTCTTAATAGTGAGCTTGCTAGTGTTCCATGGGTTGTGGCCCGGAATGTATGCTTGAGTTGTGGCTCAGGATAGGGGTTAAGCACGTGGCATTCTATGGGTTGTGGCCCGAAATGACTTCCTTGAGTTGTGGCTCGGGATAGCGGATGAACACGAGGAACCTTGAGTTATGGCTCGGGTTGGCGAGTGTGCTGGTGGGAGTGTGCTGGTTGTGGCCAGTATGGATGGGTCCAGATGGATTGCCCTCCTCAGTGAGTCACTGTCGAGTTTGGTAGTCTTGGGACGTTGCGGACTATGTTCGTATTTGGGAACTCCACCTGGCGTTACGGTGTGTGATTCGTAACATGGTTTCCGCACGTGCTCTATCGGTTGTGGCCGATAGGTGTGGCAGCATGGCGCTTTGGGATACCTAATAGAAGATGTAGAAGACTACTAACATGGTTGTGGCTATGTGAAAGGACTGGAACGAGGTTCCTTGATATACTTCACTATACATGGTGGTGGCCATGTGGTGGGAAGGTAACGAGTCTTCAATGAGGTGTATCGATGTACGTGGTAGTGGCCATGTGATGGGAATGGGGCAGGTGTTGCGGGAAATGCAATGATATTATATATGGTTGTGGCCATGTGGTATAAAGGAAGAGTTATATTATTGATGTAATGATTTATCTATATTACATGTATATGTGTGTGGTACACTTTTATATGTTTCTTCTATTAGCTCACCCTATCTGCTTGTGTTTGGCGATGATCGTGTACGCGGTACACGTGAGCCGGTGATGATACAGGTGGAGCTAGTGAGGCTTAGCTGCGTAGAGGGGATGATCATGGGATTTTTATTTATATGTTTTCTTGATTTTAGATTTTAAATAATATGTAAACGGTTAATGAGATTCTGGAACATTATTTCACTTTGTACGCTATGAGACAATGTTTATTATATGATGTTAAAAGTTTTATATTTCCCTGGATTTTGGGAAATGAGGTATAATTAATTATGGTGTAATTAATTCTTTATTTTATTTTATTAAATTCGTAATATCCTGACGGGATGTTACAGATCACGTAGTTCTAGATAAAAAAACTATTTAGAAAAGATGGAAGGGTTTGTAAACTTGAAATGTTTTTAAGAGGTTTTGTAAGTTGTAAAAAATAATTATACGACAAGTTTGAGACCCAAAAGGATAATTAAAAGTATAAAAATTAATAATTATCAAACGAGTTTGGGATTCCACATGAGAGTTAAAGTTATGAAAATAATGATTATCAAGCGAGTCTGAGACTCGACATGATAATTAAAGTTATGAAAAATAATGATTATCCAACAAGTATGAGACTCGCCATGATAATTAATGTTATGAAAAGTAATGATTATCAAGCATGTCCGGGACTCGACATGATAATTACAGTTATAAAAAATAATGATTATCAAGCGAGTCCAGGAATCGACATGATAATTGTAGTTATGAAAAATAATGATTATCAAGCGAGTTTGAGACTCGACGTGATAATTAATGTTATGAAACATAATGATTATCAAACGTGTCTGAGATTTGACAATAATTAATGTTATGAAAATAATAATTAACAAGTGAGCCTGGGACTCGACATAATTAAAGTTATGAAAATAATGATTATCAAGCGTGTTTGCACTAATGCAAAAAACACATTTTATAGCTTAAATTTTATACATGTTCTAATTTATCAGATATAAAAAAAAGATGATAATAAAAATGTTGATAACTTTTAAACTTGTTTTAATTCCAACCGGTTTAAAACTCTTAAAAAGAAACATTTAATAACTATTATACTTTAAACCGTTATAGAAATAAAATGTGATCGCAATTTTATAATAATAAAAGAGTTATTCCACACCGTTTAGTCCCCGTAACGGTATAGAAGTGAAATGTACTCTTCGGTCTTTTCCGCGTCTCGCATTCCCTGCTTCAAAGCAATTCTTTCTGACAAAGTCAGGTCTTCCCATGCTCTTGCACTTTTCCTTCTTCCTCTCGCGCACTCTCGCTGACGTTCTGGTCGCCATTGGTGGTGCTCGTGATGCATTCCCTTCTTCCTCTCATGCATTGTCGCTGACTGTTCCCGTCGTTGTTGTGCTGCTCGTGACGCATTCCCTTCTTCCTCTCATGCTCTCGCATTCTGTTATGGTGGTGGTTTGTGATTGCTGGTAAAAGTTTATCCTCGTTTAGGGTTTTGGCAACGCAAAACTCCCCTTCGATGACCAATACTCGTCTCTCCGACCACCATCGCCACGTGTTCCATGAAAACCCTCCCCTTAAAACGTTAAATCTCTTAGCCTAGAAGAACATGGCCAATCTGTAACATCCCGTCAGGATATTACTGATTTAAATAAATAAAACAAATAAAATCATAAAGATGTCGCATTTATGTATAAAGTTCATTTCCCAAAAACGCGGGAAATTTAAACTTTCATAAATGTAAATAATGGAAATCAAAGTCCATAATTACCAAAGTGTCATAATCCGAAATAAACGTCTCAAATGAGTTTACATTTCATTTCTAATAATAGAAAATACAAGTAATATAAAACATCCCGGATATCCCCTCTCCGTAGCTAAGCGTCACCAGCTCCACCTGCATCAACATCCTCTGCTCACGTGTACCGCGTACACGATCATCGCCAAACACAAGCAGATAAGGTGAGCTTATGAAATCAACATACATCATAACAATAATTAAATAACCAACCATATAATTATATTTTCTACAAAGAACCAATATACAATTTCTGTCTCTATTCACTAACATTTGGCCACAACCAGACCATTCGTGTTCTACCTCTTCTAGTGATTACCCCAAGATAATTTGTTGCCAAAACTATCGGCCACAACCGACAGAGCACATGCGGGAACCAATGCCACAGATCATACACCGTAACGCCAGGTGGAGTTTCCAATTACGAACATAGCCCGTAATGTCCCAATACTACCAAACTCGTCAGCGATTCACTAAGGAGGGCAATCTATCTGGACCCGTCCGTACTGGCCACAACCATCACACTCACACCGGCAACACTAGCCAACCCGAGCTAACCTCAAGGGTTCCTCGTGTTCATCCGCCATCACGAGCTCAACTCGAGGGATGCCATTCCGAGCTCAACTCAAGGGATACGTTCCGAGCTCAACTCAAGGAACCCAACAATCTTACCTTTGAAGCATCACCAAAAGCCTTGTAGAACACCCTACAAAGTCCAATAACTAGGACTTACAGCAGCCAAATCGCCTAGCGGAGGACACGTACCGCTAGGCGCTATCTGCTTCCAGACCGCCTGGCGGGGGACACGTACCGCCAGGCGCCAAGCACCTCAAAATAATTACAAAGTCTACAACAACCGCCTGGCAGAACTGTCCACACTGCCAAGCGGACGCTGCTTCAGAGGCCATTGTTTCCGCTGCAATCGCTTGGCGGGACCTTCCCCCTCCGCCAGGCGCCACCCAATCTAAGACCCCACTGATCCCTCGCTATCGCCCGGCGGTTCCAACATCTCCGCCAGGCGCTATACTAGTATTACGAGCTATACTGGTCTTTTTGCACTTATCCATTTTAAAATCCACTGGTATGCAATCTCACATATAATTTCTGCACCTCTTACCAGCTTATGTCTAACATCTCCATTTATAGGTAGTAACCTAGTATGTACATCCTTACCATATCAATGCTATATCATACCTTGTAATCTAATAGGCTAATGGTTTCTTATACGCATGTTGCTACTCTCCCTAATTCAACCCTCAATTTAGCTAGCGAAAATTGGTGAAACCTATACTAACCTATGTCAAGTATTTCAGCCCAATCCCAATTATGATCACAAATTTCCCGTCACATATTTGTTCTCAATTTCTTCCCTTTTCCAAGTTACTCATCAATTCCCAAGTTAATACCAAAAAAGGATATTTTCACTATTCGTTCAATGTTGTCCTCCTTCAGGTTTACCACAGTATTCAAACCAGACCCAGCATGCCCAAACATCTCAAGAGTGTTTCTCATTTCATGCCATCGCGTGGCGGCGCTCTATAAACCGCCAGGCGGCACACCAGTTCTGGAACACATATCAAGTTTTGTTGCATCAGCTACCCTATTCCCGCACCCTTCTCTTTCTCACACATATTTTAGTTTGATACCCCTCTGTTTCAACCAGGAGCCTAATAACGATAGTACATTGATCAACTCTAATCATTTTCAGCTTAGATTACAGTTCAATTTCGCAATAATTATCCATCTCTTTCAATTTTTCCCAACTTGATAACCCTAACATATCGTTTGCATTGTTCCATTAATTTCCTCCAATAATTACACTCATTTCAACGAATGACTAAGTCAAATCATCCTTTAAGAGCTAACCCATGATTTTTCCCCGTTCAGAAACATGTCAGAATATGCAGAACAGTGGAAATCGAATCATAGATTCGCGTCGCCCGGCGGATTAACAAACACCACTAGGCCCTTCATCCAAAAACAACCCAGAAATTATACAGGCTTTGTGTCGCCTGGCGGTACAGGGCCTCACCGCCAGGCGCTGCATCCAAAACACAGAAAATGCATGCAAAATGGATGAGAAATTAACAACCATTCATAATTTACGTATAATGATCATACAATTGATACCAAAACATCAAATTAACGTAAGAAACTCCCCTAACCTAGTTTTCCTTCGCTTAAAGCTTTGACGATTAAGATTTCTCCCTACCAATTGCCTCCTTAGCCATCTCTCAATTCATCCCCACAAATCTCCTTCAAACCTCACAAAATTCCAGATTTTCGTGCTCTCTCTCTGGGTATATTTTCCAGCTTGCCAAACCTTCTCTATTAACCCACTTTTTCCTTTTAAAATGTGCCTAAAAACTAGGTGAATATCCTAGGACGAAAATTGGGCAATAAGTGATGTTTAATGTCATTTACGAACTCATTATAGTTATTTTTCCAACCACCCCTCAACTGCCATACTACTAGGGTTTTCCTTCAACCTTTACATATTCAAGCCAAAGCAAAAAATACCAAAAAATAAAGTTTAATGTAAGTTCTCCAAGACTTGAACCCATAACCATGCAATTGCCAAATCAATATCAAACCATCAAGCCAATTCATATTTCATGCTAACAATCATCATCCAATTATCATATTATTTCACAGCATGATTATCATATATTTAAAATAATAACAAATAATAACACAAAATTGGCATACATAGGACTTGAACCCAAGTCCTCTCACACAATCAAACTACTCTCAACCACTTGAACTAATACTTTTCCACGTTATACACATCATAATTTAATGTCATAAATTATTTTCCCACCCACATTTATTAATTAATTATTTATTTAATTAATTAAATTCTACGGGTCTTACACAATCTGTGACTTATTATTAACTAATATTGGAAGTTAGAAGGGTGAATGTGTGTTGAATAGGGTTGGGGATTTTTTATGGACAAAAAAATTAGAAGCTCTTAAAAAGTAGCAGAAGAACAGAATGGCTCCGATGAAGGTTCAACTGGTTGCAATCGACATTGATTTTGAAGGTGAAGAACCTAGTGGTGGTTGGTGGTTGGGAACAAGTTGGTGTTGAAATCGTGGCTGAAATGGTTGTCCATGACAACTCGAGTTTATCCAACGAAGGCAATCTATGGAGCTGCTAAATTTTTTTTATTCAATAATGCTACCGAAGGCACTATGAGTGCTTCAGTTAAAATTGGCAAATGAATTCTGCATTCATAGGTTGTGCTTTACTAATTCTTGTGTTATTTTAGAAGTTGAAGGTTGATGGCATTTTCAAATACTTATGTCCCTTTTTTCATCTACTATTTATCGCATTGCAGGAGCTTAACCATGAAAAAAATATTGAGATGTTATTAATGTGTGGCAGTTTGTTATATTATTTTTTGTATTGGAATGAATATTTTGGCTAGCCCTTACATTCTAATTTCTATCACTAAAGGTTTTAAACTAACACTCAGTGACCTTGTGGCAAAGATTTATAAATCAGTGCCTTCCAATGTATGATTTGAGTTGGAAAAAACATGTTGCTTCTTGAAAAAAGTACTTCTGAGTGGTGAGACCAGTGTTACTTACTTTCATATTTATGTTAATTAGGAGAATAATCTTACATGAATGAATTGTTTTCATTCCTCTGTGTCTATGATTTTCATCAGCAAGGCAGGGCTTGTGCATGCTATATATTTTGTGACTATTTTATCTTTTGAAAGGGGTTTTCATCACCTAAATTGAGCTTTATTCTTTTGTTGATTCCTTTCTTACAATTATTATGCAAGTAACTCTAAAGTTTCCTCCATGAATTGATCACAACATGTGCAAGATTTTATACAAGATGTTAAACAAAGGTGTCTTTGATGTTATTAATGGATGCATTTCAAACGGCAAGGAAGTACGTGATGTACCTGGAGCTTTTATTTCCCTTTTTTTCTCTAAATCTTGTGATTTATAGAGGAGATGTGTATTAAAGTTGTTAGAAAACATTTAGGAAACAATTAGAGTTACTTTGTCTAGTTGGTGAACGTTGTAAAAGTGATATTGTTTCTTCAACAATTGATCATGTGTATAATTGATTGTTTTTATAATCAAATATAACCATAACTAGTTCCTATGGGTAAAAAATTATTCAACAATGATTTTAAGAAACATTGTTGCGGTGTGGCTTAATATATTTATATTTGCAAGTCAGTTGATATTTTTGTCTTATTTGATCAAATGTTGACTCCTCTATTCAATAGTTTTGGTTATTGAAAATGTGTTCTTGTCTCAGGATGGAGTGATGCAGACTGCTAAAGATCTCAAAGGGCAAAGAAACATGGAAATATGGTCAAAATTTTAATTTGTCTTACACATTTTCTTTAGGTTTATATTGCTTATGCTTACATCTTTTTACTTACATGTTGAACATGTGAATGGATTCATCATGTCATGATAGATTGAGCCGAGTTATGAGATAACTTAGTCATAAAGTTGAAACGGAGAGTGAGAGTGAGGTTGTGCGTTTAATTTTTCTTACTAACACTTACGAGTTATAAGATTGTCTTTTATAAGGTTGTTTTTGTAGGTTTAGAAGAGAGACCGAGAGAGATTATAGATTCACTCTTACTAACAAAATACTAACATCTAACATTATTGTTATCGTTATAGATTAAGCAAATAGTACTTGAAAAAAAGAAGGATTGAACTAATTGTGTAAGCATATTTAAGTGTTTGACATTAACTCATGTTCCACTGCACTCATGCCTCTTTTACAATTTCTTTTGTCAATTTATATTTTACTTTTGATTTTAGATATCTTAGGTGGAAACATGTCAATGGATCATCATGAAGACAGTAGAGAGAGTGTATCTTTTGATGATCATCTTACTCCAGCTGAAAGGTGATTTCTGCATCAGACACAGAAACTTGAGCTTCAAAGACTAGCAAAAATGGCAAACAAGTCTCATCGAGATAGAATTCATGAGTTCAATCAATATCTGGCCAACCTCACTAAGCATTATGATATTCCCAAAGTAGGACCTGGTTAAGGAAATTGTGTCTTCTTTTTAATCTTCATTCTACTAAATGTTTTGCACGATTAAAATTGATGGTATATTTAAGATTAATGGTATATTTGCAGGTTTTACGGTACTCTTCCTGCATAGACTCTATGCTATTTTCATTTACTGACGACTCTTCTACTACCGACATCAATGATCCAGCTTGGACAGCCACAGTCTGTACCTTGTATCAGAGAATTGTTCGAGATTGGATAATTAAATCACTTTCAAGTGCTCCATGCACTAGCCAGGGCCTTCTTCAGGTCGGGCTTATCTATTTCGTTGTTGAAAACCAATATTTTATGTTTTTGTAGTTACCTTGTCATCATCATCACCATCACCATCATATTCTCCATAATATGGAGGGCATGCTGTGATGTGTCGTTTCTTGTATGACCATAATTGTAAGTTTATTTGAAAATTAAAATTCAAATGTTTTTTAAAGTGTCAAACGAACGATGATCGTTTACTTGGGTTTATTGTCATTCTCTGCTCAAAAAAGTAACTTCGTAGAAAATTTAAGGTTTGATTTTGTGCTTCTGCTTCTTCTGTTGCAATTCCTTTGATTTTGATTTGTACTTAAATCTGATTGTACTTAACTTCCATTTTGGATCTGGTCCAAAAATGTGGTGGTTGCGTAAATTTTATTGTGCCGAAATTCCTTTCATTTTTATTATTACTTACTTTCTAATGCATATATATATATATATATATATATATATATATATTTATATATATATATATATATATATATATATATGTGTGTGTGTGAATATATCTTTTTTTTGGAAGAAACAGTTGCATTAAAAAAGAATTTTTGATCATAAGTTGAAAAATAATTCAAATATCTGTTCAAAGGAAAGCTAAATAAGTTATAAATAAGATAAACAACTCAAACTCTAATTTAATATTTTTTTTACTTTGAAAAATATTTAGAAATGTATAAATTTAGTTATTTTAAATAAATTTTGTTATTTATTTTAAATTTTAAATGTGTGTATTAATTAACATTGAAATATGAAGATGTGAAATGATATAAAGAACTCAAATATAATCCAGCAATCACGAAATACGTTTGAAATATTAAATAAATTTAACAAATATAAGTTAGGACGACTAATATACGAGACTATTTTGAAATAACTAAATTAATATAAAATTTAAAAAAAACTAATTTAAATTTTACTTAATTTAATTAAAGGACAAAAATAGATATAATACTTTTTAATTATGTTGAAGTTTGAAATGAATTGGTTCGACTTGGATGATTTAATTTGTTAACGAAGAGAGATCACCTTATGTTATTGCAACCCATATTAAATATTATATTCATATATAAATTTTGTTATTAAACTGTAAAATCGTAATTTTGTTATCACAGTGATTATTCAAGTCAAATTTTAAAACAAAATTAAATCATAATAATAAAATAATAAAAACTTTTCTGTTTTAAAACAATTTGAAAAATATATATACATCGATTTATATAAAGAAAGTAATAAATAATATTTTATCAGTATAAAAATGTTAAAGGAGGGATAAAATTACAAGAAAAAAAGTATATAATTGCATGAACAAAGCTTTTACTTCACCATAGTCTAAAAGATTGTAATAGATGATGAAGAAAAAATGGTTAATTGGTTGTTTGTTTATGCTGAAAGTGAAAGAAAGAACTCGTTCCTACGAAACCCAGAGAGTGAAAGCGAAGGCTCCAAACATGCATTAAACGTCGTCCACAAAATTTTTTCTTTTTAATTGCATGCCATCTAAAATAATTAGACTTATAAAGTAAATATAATTCCACTAATTTAAAAATTTAAGTATAATTTAAAATTAAGTTAATATTTTTTCACAAATCAATCAATATAAATATTCAAAAAAATCAAAGTTGATATTCCATCTTATATTTATTTTTTTAAATTGTAATTTAATTATATATTAATATGTTAATTTTTGACTTAAATACCTTTTTGGTACTCATTTTCGTAGTGTTTGTTGCGAATGGTCCTCATTTTCACATAATGTTTAAAATGGTCCTTATCTTTACCGAATCTTTAGAATGATTCTCATTTTTGCAATTCGTGTTTTATTTTATCCTTTTCTGTAACGCCGTATAAATCATTAACGGAGCATTATACATGTGGCACGATCTGTATTAGGGTGTATTACGTGAACTGTACAAGTGGCTTAATCAGATATTTAGGGATAAATAAGTGAGCTAGGGTTTTGGTAGAGAATGTTTGGACAATTGGTGAGTTTTGGCAATCTTGTTGCTCAATTCCCAATTGGTATTGCCACAATCTTCTTTTTCCTGCAATCCCATTATATAGGTATGTTACGGTCCCAAAATCGGAAATCGACAAACAAACCAACTAAAATAATACCCCACTGAACCCCACCTACAGACACAACTACACAAAATCATGGAAGTAATTTAGAAACCATGCAGAACATCACAACAATTGAGAGACAAACAAACCCAAAAATAGAATTACGAAAACCCTAACCCACGAGCAAACACAACCCAAAAACCCTGAACCCACTTACCTCGTTGATGATGATTAACTAGAAAATTGAAATGAAGAGTGCAACTCCAATCCAATGATGAAATGACAAGTATTAGCCGTTTCCTCTGCAAAGAAAGACGAAGATAAAGAAATTTTTCTAATTGCAAAATTTCCCCTAAATTGCAAAATTAATGTTAATTAGCCACTTGTACAGTACACGTAACACACCCTAATACAAACCGTGTCACCTGTACAATCTTCCGTTAATGATTTCAACGGCGTTACAGAAAAGAACCAAATAAAACACAAATTGCGTAAATGAGGACCATTCTAAACATTCGGTAAAAATGAGGACCATTTTAAACATTATCTGAAAATGAGGACCATCCGTAACAAACACTACGAAAATGAGGACCAAAAAGGTATTTAAGCCTTAATTTTTTAATAAATATATGTAATAATTATTAAAAATCAAACATACTTAATTATATTAATCAATTATAAGTTCAAAGGAAATTATGATTACTAAAATAAAAAAAATTAAAAAAATTCGTTACATCAACAATAGAAAATTTATTTATTATATTACTCTATTGTTTTTCGACTTTTTAATTTATGTTAAATTAAAACCGATCTATATTAAGAGAAAGCACATTCCTATTCTGTATTATACGAGGAACCATTTTTCTTCCGACATCATTGACTCATTTTATTTTCCATCGAATTATTTTCAAAAGTGAGAAATATATTTTAGCAGGTGAGAGCTAATTCTTAATTGAGACATATGTGAAGGAAATTACATTATAATAAATATTAATACTAATACTAAATACATATACAAATATAACCATTTAAATAATAACTAAATATACTAAATATACTAAATATAACCATTTAAAAACTGATTAAATATTTTTTTTTATAAATAATCATGTGCGGGTTGTGTGAGTTATTAGATTGAAAGGTGTAGTTCAATTATCGAGATGAGCCACAATTTCTGGATGTGAGACCCCTTTCTCTATTTTAAACTCTGTCCTAAAGAGGGGTTGGACCTAGCCATTTAAGGGTCCAAGTTCAGTCCACTTTGGACCCCCAAGACCCCCTCACAGTCACTTACCCTTCATTTTGCCACTTTTACAGAAAATAGTCTTCTTTGTGTCTATGGTGCTGAAGCAGAAAGCTCTGCTAGGACTTGAACAAGTTCCTTGATTTCCAAAGCTAAAACATCTTTCTACCACGTAAGTTGATTCCTTCCCTTGCTTCCTTTTGTTTTCAGCTCCTAAGTTCTGGTCCTATCTTAATCTCTATCAAATCTAAGTTCTTTTTCGTGCTTGTGCGTTTGTTTTCAGCTCATTAAGCTGTTCTTGGTCCTGGTTCTCTTCCACCAAGAGTCCTTTAAGAACGTTTAGCTCCATTCGAGGTAAGGGAAGCTAGAGTTTATGTTTTTTTAAAGTTATTATGCTTTCTATATAGGCATCAGATTTATGTGACAGAAAACACCTTGTAATTTAACTGTTGCTGGACAAGGTGAATCATTTCTGTACTTTTATTGGTATAGTATCTGACTGTATTTAATATTTATCCTTTTAAGGGTATGTTGTTTTCTGTACATAGTTTCCTTGGTTGAAATTTTAGATGTTGATTGTTGTCCGCATTGA
>Ga0214543_1003598_pt1 | contig 29972 bp, 30 predicted proteins | sample CNSS2metaG_FD_160094 | JGI IMG/M metagenome (GOLD analysis project Ga0214543, IMG submission 160094) | Root nodule microbial communities from cowpea collected in UCLA plant growth center, Los Angeles, California, USA - CNSS2 | ecosystem: Host-associated > Plants > Roots > Nodule | place: USA... | reverse complement strand
TTTTATGTTTTCATCTTTTTTTTTTTTGGATCACAGTGGGGTGTTGCATGTGACAATTATGTATCTTCTGTTAGGGTTTTAGGATGCTTGTGGTTTCCTAGTGACTAGGGATGACAAATAAACTTGCCCCTGTGGGTATTGTCCGAACTTGTCTCCGTTTTGACGTGAAATTCCCGCATTTACTAGGTATAGGTATGGGTATGGAGAATCCCCGACTTTTTCAATTGCGTATGGGATGCGTATGGGGATGTATATATCTGCCCCGTCCCCGTTCCCATGCCCGCCAAAATACTCGTACCCGTTTAAATTATTAGTCAATAATAAACATATATATATATATATATACATATATATTAATACACACTTTCTATTTTTTATTTCTTTTAATTGTTTGGTTAGACATCAAAATTCATTTGCATCTCCATATATTTTTCATCTTATCATAACATTTATGCAATTATGTTCAAATGATGTATGTCAATTCAATATTTTTTGTCTCACATTTGAATATTTATAATTTTTTTAATTATTTTATTTGTTGCATATTTTCCTTTCACCTTAGAACGTTTAACCATTTATATTTTAAGTGTGAAATAGCATAAACCTTTAATTTACTAGGTAATATAAAAAAATTATCTTCCTTACTCTATTATTATTAACTTTTGTTTAATTTGAAGAACTATTTTGTTTCTATAAAATAATTTTCGTTATTTCTCAACCATTGACTATGTTGATATTTGAAAAGTTTCCTTAAATCTCTAAAGTATTTTTCATTTTATCATACTCTTAATTATATATTTGTTTTTCTTTGTGCGATTTTATTCGGTGGTCTCTCAAATTGTTTCAAAGATACACATTTAATAATTTTTTTAATAACATTTGTTTTTTATTCTTATAATGTAAAATACTATTTTGATATATTCGATATTTTTTTATTTATTTTGTAAATCATTATCATAATATTATTTTATCACTATAATTGTATAAATAAATTTTATTTACTATAATATAAAATTTTAATATAATTGTCATGAATTTCATTTTATCACTATCCAACATATATTGAAGTTCAAAATATACAATATCTATGTTAAAATTTTATTATTATTAGTTGAATATTTGTTCTTTGCGTTATTTTGATGAGGTGATGTATTATAACTTTTATTAGTGTATAAAAAAGAGGTTCATTAGAATTTAAAAAATTGAAATAAATAGACATTTAAAGTATATTTTAATTTAAATATTTGTTTTCTTTTTATATTTAAAAAAAATATCAACTAGAATTCATTAATGTTTGCAAATTTAAAATATGTTTTGGTTGTCATGAAATTTTATTTGTATTATAATTTGAAATGTATACATTTGTAATATAATTTCTTTATAAATATTTTATATCGAAGAAACAATTCTCCTCTTAATATTAAATATTTGATAATATTATTTTATCCAAAAAGGAAATTGAAATGTAAAATATTTCAATTACTCTACCCAAATAAATTATTTAAAAAATGAAGGAAATTCAATTGTAAGAAATTTAAATGCCATGCATTTTAATTTATTAGAATTATTGAAATGTTTCATCCAAACACAAAGTTAAGGGAGATATTACGTGAATTTTTTTATGCATGCTTCCATGCAATGTTCCCTATATAAGTCTTTTTTCTTATGTACTTCAATGATATTAATAATAATAATACAACTTTCTTATCTGGATAATTATCTCTCTTTCTTATCTGCATAATTTTCTCTCATTCTTATATGCATAATTATCACATTTTAATATTAGTAGATGCTAAATAAGGTTATATATGAAATTTTTGTAGCAATTGCAAAGTGTTATTCCATACACAAATTGAGCAACTTCCATTACCAACTCTACTTCTAAATTTTTACGTGATAGAACCACAATCAATCACAATCTTATATTGAAAGTTGAGATAAGTAATCAAAGTTGAGATGGCCGAGTTGGTCTAAGGCGCCAGATTAAGGTTCTGGTCCGAAAGGGCGTGGGTTCAAATCCCACTCTCAACAACAAGGTTAGTAATTTTAAACGAATCTTAACAAAATTTTAGAAACTAAAAATGGGAGGAGATAAAATGTTAGGTTTTTAGAAGATATAAGGGTTTAGAAACTAAAAATGGGAGGAGATAAAATGTTAGGTTTTTAGAAGATATAAGGGTTACGGTTTTAAGAGAGGTATGAAAACATAAATCAAGAGGGAAGAGCAATAGAAGGGTAAGCATAGGTTTATAAAATGATGATAAATGTGGTTCACCATGGATGCTTGAGTGTTATGTTTTCTATTCTATGCGAGACACCCTTCAGAAAATTATGCATGTTATCGTAAGGGTCATAACTGGGTTTTCTGCATCATGAGTTATGTGCCTATCATTGATACCCGAATGCTATGTTTTCATCGTTTTTTTTGGTTCACAGTGAGGTGTTGCATGTGACAATTATGTATCTTCTGTTAGGGTTTTAGGATGCTTGTGGTTTCCTAGTGACTAGGGATGAGAAATCAACTTGCCCCCGTGGGTATTGTCCGAACCTGTCTCCGTTTTGACGTGAAATTCCCGCATTTACTAGGTATAGGTATGGGTATGGAGAATCCCCGACTTTTTCAACTGGGTATGGGATGAGTATGGGGATGTATATATCCGCCCCGTCCCCGTTCCCATGCCCACCAAAATACCCGTCCCCATTTAAATTATTAGTCAATAATAAACGTGTATATATATATATATATATATATATATATATATATATACACACTTTCTATTTTTTATTGCTTTTAATTGTTTGGTTAGACATCAAAATTCATTTGCATCTCCATATATTTTCATCTTATCATAACATTTATGCAATTATGTTCAAATGATGTATGTCAATTCAATATTTTTTGTCTCACATTTGAATATTTCTAATTTTTTAATTATTTTATTTATTGTATATTTTCCTTTCACCTTAGAACGTTTAACCATTTATATTTAAGTGTCAAATAGCATAAACCTTTAATTTACTAGGTAATATAAAAAAATTATCTTCCTTACTCTATTATTATTAATTTTTGTTTAATTTGAAGAACTATTTTGTTTCTCTAAAACAATTTTCGTTATTTCTCAACCATTGACTATGTTGATATTTGAAAAGTTTCCTTAAATCTCTAAAGTATTTTTCATTTTATCATACTCTTAATTATATATTTGTTTTTTTTTGTGCGATTTTATTCGGTGGTTTCTCAAATTGTTTCAAAGACACACATTTGATAATTTTTTTAATAACATTTGTTTTTTATTCTTATAATGTAAAATACTATTTTGATATATTTGATATACTTTTTTTTTATTTTGTAATTCATTATCATCCTATTATTTTATCACTATAATTGTATAAATAAATTTTATTTACTGTAATATAAAATTTTAATATAATTGTCCTCGGTTTCATTTTATCACCATCCAACATATATTGAAGTTCAAAATATACAATATCTATATTAAAATTTTATTATTATTAGTTGAATATTTGTTCTTTGCGTTATTTTGATCAGGTGATGTATTATAATTTTTATTAGTGTATAAAAAAGAGGTTCATTAGAATTTAAAAAATTGAAAAAAACAAACATTTAAAATATATTTTAATTTGAATATTTATTTTCTTTTTATATTTAAAAAAAAATATCAACTAGAATTCATTAATGTTTGCAAATTTAAAATATGTTTTGGTTGTCATGAAATTTTATTTGTATTTTAATTTCCAATTAATACATTTATAATATAATTTCTTTATAAATATTTTATATCGAAGAAACAATTCTCCTCTTAATATTGAATATTTGATAATATTATTTTATCCAAACAAGAAATTGAAATGTAAGATATTTCAATTACTCTACCTAAATAAATTATTTGGAAAATGAAGGAAATTCAATTGTAAGAAATTCCAATGCTATGCATTTTAATTTTTTAGAATTATTCAAGTGTTTCATCCAAACACAAAGTTAAGGGAGATATTACGTGAATTTTTTTATGCATGCTTCCATGCAATGTTCCCTATATAAGTCTTTTTTCTTATGTGCATAATTATCTGCATAATTATCTCTCTTCTTATCTGCATAATTATCTCTCATTCTTATCTGCATAATTATCACATTTTAATATTAGTAGATGTTGAATAAGATTATAAATGAAATTTTTGTAGCAATTGCAAAGTGTTATTCTATACACAAATTGAGCAACTTCCATTACCAACTCTACTTCTTAATTTTTACGTGATAGAACCACAATCAATCACAGTCTTATACTGAAAGGTAAGATAAGTAATCAAAGTTGAGATGGCTGAGTTGGTTTAAGGCGCCAAATTAAGGTTCTGGTCCGAAAGGGCGTGGGTTTTGTTCCTGCAGAAGACAAATAAGATGTGTTAGGCAGAAGTGTCACCTTACCATGTAATCCGCTATCTCTTCAGTTGGTCTCTCCCCGGTTGATACATGTCAGCTTGAACCCAGGAGGGGTTACCTGCAGAAGAGTCTCTGAAGCTCAAGTAAGTCAAAGCTCTCAGAAAGTCAAATCGATGATTAATGAATGCGTACCTTTAATTCATGGGGTCCATGCGTATTTATAGAGCATTAATGATGTTCGTTTAGCCAATGGGTCGGGCCTTGGTTTGGGCCCTAGCCTGGGTTATGAGTGGACCTGGGCCCTAACCCAGGCCCCCAAGGTCCATCGAACGTGAGGACCTCCATTTTACTAAGTCTTCAAGGGCAGTCTGATCCGTTTATTTCTTGGCTTGTCAGATGTCGTCCTTGGCCGTGTACTATCCGTGTTGGCCATTTTGTTGTTACTTTAGCCTTTGTTCATTTAAATTTGAGACCATGGCGGGCCAAGTCGTGTACTTGGGTTGTCTCTGGCATGTTCGTGAGGTTTATCATTTATATGGTTAAATTGACCAGGTCCGGTATAAGTTAGATTTACTTGGCCTAGGCCGAATACTTGGCTGCCTTGATGTATTTCTTACTTATTTGATTGAGTTCGGTTAGGTGTGGTACACCAGTCCCCCAGCCTTGTCCGATGGGAGTTGTCGGTCAAGGGTGATATGTGTTGGTATGCTAGCAGAACCGGCTAGGTGTGGTACAGGTTTAAATCCCACTCTCAACAACATTGTTAGTATTTTTTAAAGAATCTTAACAAAAAAATTTTGAAACTAAAAATGGAAGGACATAAAATGTTAAGTTTTTAGAAGACATAGGTTTTCCTAGAATAACCTATGGTAGAATAACCTATGGTGGTGATTTGAAATCTCTTATTCAAACCAATTTCTTTTTTGGTTCGTCGTCCCATCGCGATTTAGTTTGCGACAACCCCTCTCTTGGTATTTGTTCAAACTCGAACATTCCGCTACGCAATTATAACAATTGGTGTTAGATTTTGCTTTGATAGTTATTCAAATATTTCAAAAATGGTTGGACAAAATCAAACCTTTGTCAAGTGTGCGTATTCTAATATACCTCATCTTTTTGCTAGTGAAAACTACCTCTTTTGTAAAGTAAGTGCAAATATTTTTGGAATCTGTTGATAGGGTTTTTGGGATGCAGTTGTTAATGGTCCTTTTATTCTAGTTATTACTGTTAATGATGTACAAGAGGCTAAACCGTTTACTTAGTGGATTGCAAATGAAAATAAAAGAGCCCAATATGATATGAGGGCAAGAAATATTATTTTGTCTACTTTAACCCTTGATGAGTTTTACGGGATACCTATTTACAAGAGTGCTCAAGAAATGTAGGAAATATTGAGAGTAACCAAGAAGGAACAAATGATGTAAAGCTTGTTAGGAAGAACTCATTAATCCAAGAATACGAGATGTTCTGAATGCAACAAAGGGACACCAACTACGACTTGCAAAAATGATTCACGCACATCGTTAATAATCTCATTGGCTTAGGTAAAACTTTTGATACTAACGAATTGATATTAAAATTATTAAATCTTTGAATAGGACATGGGAGCCAAAAGTCATGACCATTACGGAGTCACAAAATCTTGTAACCATTATCAAAACATATGTTAAATTTACAAACATTAATGAATTCTAGTTGATATTTTTTTTAAATATAAAAAGAAAACAAGTATTTAAAATATATTTTAAATGTCTGTTTACTTCAATTTTTAAATTCTAATAAACCTCTTTTTTATACACTAATAAAGGTTATAATACATCACTTGATCAAAACGCAAAGAACAAATATTCAACTAATAATAATAAAATTTTAACATAAATATTGTATCTTTTGAACTTCAATATATGTTGGATGGTGATAAAAAGAAATCCATGGCAATTAGATTAAAATTTTATATTATAGTAAATAAAATTTACTTATACAATATAGTGATAAAATAATAGTATGATAATGAGTTAAAAAAATAATTATATAAAATATATCAAAATAGTATTTTACATTGTAAGAATAAACAACAAATACTATTAAAAAAATATCAAATGTGTGTCTTTGAAACAATTTGAGAGACCACCGAATAAAATTGCACAAAAGAAAACAAATATATAATTAAGGGTATCATAAAATGAAAAATACATTAGAGATTTAAGAAAACTTTTCAAATATCAAGATAGTCAATGTTTGAGAAATAACAAAAATTGTTTTAGTGAAACAAAATAGTTCTTCAAATTAAACAAAAATTAATAATAATAGAGTAAGGAAGATCATTTTTTTATATTACCTAGTAAATTAAAGGCTTATGCTATTTAACAGTTAAAAATATGCAATACATTAAACGTTCTCAGGTGAAAGGAAAATATACAATAAATAAAAATATAAAAAAAATAATAAATATTCAAATGTGAGACAAAAAATATTGAATTGACATAGATCATTTAAACATAATTGCATAAAGGTTATGATAAGATGAAAAATATATTGGAGATGCAAATGAATTTTATGTCAAACCAAAAAATTAGAAGAAATAAAAAATAGAAAGTTCGTATTAATATATATATATATATATATATATATATATATATGTGTGTGTGTGTGTGTGTGTGTGTGTGTTTACTTATTGACTAATAATTTAAATGGGGACGGGTATATGGCGGGACATGTATTTTTTAGGGTATGTACATCCCCATACACATGCCCATATCTAGTTGAAAAAGTTGGGGATTCTCCATACCCATACCCATACCCATACCTCGTCAATGTAGGAATTCCTCGTCAAAACGAGGACGAGTTCGAGTTTGTTTGTCTTCCCTAATCACCAAGAAACCACAAGAATCCTAAAACCTTAATAGAAGCTACAAAATTGTCACATGCAACAACCCACCGTGAACGAAAAGAAACCATGAAAACATAGCATTCGAGTATCAATGATAGACACATAACTCATGACGAGAATAAATGTAGAAAACCCATTTATCACCCTTACAATAACACATACCCTACCGGACGAGAGACATGGCCTACAAATAATAAGCTAGGTTCATGAATCATGTAACATCCCGGTCGGATATTATTATTTTAAATAAAATAAAATGCAGCTAAAATAAAATGCATTTAACAAAGTTCTTTCCCAAAATGCGGGAAAATTTCAAACTTTATTAAAAGCACTAAAAGACAAAATCCATAAATGCGTTCAACGCCTACAAATATAAAACAATTTATAGAAACTGATTACAAAAATAATCCATAAAATCCATAAAATAATTCCATGTAAATATTCTCATGCTGACCCCACTCCGGCTCTAAGTATCCACGTGCTAACTTGCATCAACATCTACTCCCATGTAACGAGTTACATGATCATCATCAAACACAAACAAATAGGGTGAGCTCAAAATAAAAACGCATTACAAGGTACATTATAAGAACAATTAAAAACCCTTAACACTTCTACTACACTCAAATCTCGGACCCAAACTTTCATATCTTCCTCTAGACGCCTCTTGATTCTACATCCTTTGATGAGTACACTGATAGATCTTTGTTGCACGAGTGTCTACTCGCCCCTCCGACTATAGATCACCACCTAATAGTCCACACACGGGAATAAATTGCCACAGTCAAAATCCGCGACACCAAGTGGAGTTCTCCAAAATGAATCGCAATCCGTAGTTGTCCCCAAACTACCAAACTCAATCAGTTACACTGAAGAGGGCAATCTTCCAGAACCCCGTCGTACGAGTCACGATCTCGCACACTCCACTGGACTTCTAAAACCACCGGACTACAACCTTTAGTGGCCACGTGTTACCCCAATACAAGTTACACTCGTAACTGAGCCCCCAACAAAGCATCGCATCAAGACCTCCATCCAAAGTTGCGTAGAATCCCTCGCGTAATCCATTATTGCATCCAAAATCACCTAGCACAACATCCTCGTCGCTAACTTGACTCGCATTCTAGACCACCTGGCAGAACACTTGGCGTCTCTGGGCGGCAACCCACTTGATTTTGGTCCAAGCTCAGTTCTACAACACACTGCCTGGCGGAACCACTTCCGTCGCCAAATGCCAACTCTCGGGTTTTACTCTAGAGTTCACTTTGTGGCCTATCTCTTGGTAGTTTACATCGTTCTGCCAGTAATTTACTGGTATTTGACACTCTAGAATAGGTTCCAATGAACTTATTTACACAAGAGACTCAGTGCATGAAAAACATTTATCCATGCAAGTAAATACACTTTCATATCATTAAGTTGAACTCAACTACATAAATCCACATAAAGCTATCAAAACAAAGTGTTATACCTAACACACAATCCTGCACAACCAAACAACATACAAACTAGGAAGAACACATAACCATTGCCCCAAAATATCGCACGGACAATAAAATAGTAATAATGATAATAATAAAAAAAACAACAATAATAATAATAATAAAACGAAACAATACAAATAAAAAATAAGGTTAAATTATCCTTTTGGTCCCTCTATTTGTCATGAAATTTCAGTTTGGTCCTCGAGTTTTTCGTTGTCTCAATTTGATTCTCATTTTCTTAAAAACGACTCAATTTGGTCCTCACCGTTAACTTTGACCAGACGGTGTTAAAGTCAACGCCACGTGTCAATTTCTGGTTTTTTTGATTTTTTTAATATTGTTTTTTGATTTTTTTAATATTGTTTTTTGATTTTTTTTTTAATTTTTTTTTAATTTTTTTCTTTTTTACACGTGTCAAAATGACTCAATTTGGTCCCTATATTTGTTTTTAGTTTCAATTTAGTCCCAATTTTTGTAAAAATGAAGCAATATTGTCCTTCCTCAAATTGACACTAAATTTACTTTTTTATAAATTTTATGGTGATATTCTTACTAAAATTAACGTTTTTATTAAATATTTCTATAAATATTTTAAATTAACTTTGAATTCTACACAAAACATTAGACTTTGACTTTATTTTGAACTTGAAATTTAGTTCCTAAACTTATGTGTGACAAGTTATTTGATTTTTAATCTTTACTAAGTTTGTACAATATGATACACTTGATGCCTTTATATATGACGACAAAATTGTTAATTTTTGAAATTAAGTTTGGGGTTTAACTTTGTTTAATAATAAAACTAAAAAAAAAAGTTATTTAAAAATATTTCTACAAATATTTAATAAAATTGTCAATTTTATTAAGAATATCATCATAAGTTGTATACAAAGATTAAATTGAGTCTTAATCTAACTAAAAACAAATTGCTTCATTTTTATAAAAATTGGGACTAAATTTTAAAAAAAAATAAAAAATTCAAAAAAATTCAAAAATAATTAAAAAAAAAACCAGAAATTGACACGTGGCATTGACTTTAACACCGTCTGGTCAAAGTTAACGGTGAGGACCAAATTGAGTCATTTTTAAGAAAATGAGGACAAATTGAGATAACGAAAAACTTAAGGACCAAACTGAAATCTCATGACAAATAGAGGGACCAAAAGGATAATTTAACCAAAAAATAATAATAAAATAAAATAAAATAATAATACTAATAAGATAATGATAATAAAATAATAAAATAATAAAAATAAAATAAAGCAATAATGATAATAAAATCATAAATAAAATAAAACAATGATAACAATAAAAATAATAATAAAATAATAGTAAAATAAAATAAAAAAAATAAAAATAAAAATAATTTTAAAATAAAATAAAATAAGTATAATAATAAATATAATAAAAATAAAAGTAGTAATAAAATAACAATAAAAATAATAATAAAATAATAACAAAACAATAATAATAATATAAATAATAATAACTATTATTATAATAATAATAATAACTATTATTATTATATTAATAACTATTATTATTAATATTTTAATAATAGTAATAAAACGAAATTTTACAAATAAAAAAATAAATAATAATAAAATAAAATGAAACAATAATAAAACGTAATAAATAATAAAAAGAATAATAATAAAACAATAATAATGATAAAATAAAATAATAAAAAGAAAACAATAATAATGATAATATTATCAATAAAACAAAACACAGATAATAATAACAATAATAGTAAAATTAAAATAAAATAAAATAAATAAAATAATAATAATAATAATAAGAAAGATAATTATAAAATAAAATAAAATAAAAATAATAGTAATAACAATAAAATAAAAATAGTAATAATAATAATAATAATAATGGTAAAATAAAATAAAATTCATAATAAGAATAATATTAAGTACGCCGTATTTAGAAGAAAACTCTAAACATCTCGTCAAGCAAAAAAGAAGAATCAAGATAATCATAACATTGATTGGGTCACAAAAGGCAAAAAGAAGAATCATGATAGTCATAACAATTATTGGGTCACAAAGAGAACTCAATACAACAGAAACCACAAACACACAAATACTCTCTCTAAAACCACATACGACAAACATCAAGAAGTGAAACGATACAAGAATTTGATTCAGGAGAAAACTTTCATGTATCAATATATAACGCAATTGCATATAATATCATTAAAACAGGAAATGGCAGCTCCCCTAACATAAAATTCTGGCTCAAAAAGTAATCTTAGAATCCTTTCTTACACCATAATTGATCTCCCATTTGATCTACACCCTTGAGCACTCCTTCCCGCCTTGTAACCCTCTCCTAAGTTCTGTTTTTAGGGTTTTAAAACTCCCTTTTGGTAGCCACACGAAAATGCCTTCCCAAGAGCACCACTCTCCTCCCTTTCATCCATTATTAGGCTAACACTACAGAACCAAAAAAATAATAAAATGCAAATAAGTCAAGGCTGGATTGTGCTAGCCAAGGTTCAAACCTACCCTAACTCAATTACCAAACAATTGCACAACCATTCAACTAATTCATGATTCATGATAAGTGTTACACCTATAGGATTATATTATCACACACCATGATCAAGCATATTATTAAAATAATAAAACAATTAAATTAATATGCCAATGACATACAAAAGGCTTGAACCTAAGTCCTCTCATAATAAAGAAGTACTCTTAACCACTTAAGCTACTGATATCGCTGTCGTTAGGCGATCAAATTACCACTACTTAACTTTAGCAACTTCAGTATTATCAAGTTAGTAGTGAGCAAAATAGTTAGGGTTAAGATAACCCTGAGTCGTCTCACAACGAATACGGAATTGATCTCAAATATTTGATTCTTAAAAATGCAATTAAAACTAGCAACTATAAAAATAGGGGGTTTTGATATGCAAAGAAAATGACACGGAAGATTGTAAACACAGTAATAGTAAATAGGTCAATTCCACTGCTTTTTCTAAATAAGATTCTTCATTGGTTATCTAGATATTATTGTTAAATTAATTATTGTTGTTGTTTTACAAATCAATCAATGTAAAGACTCAATTCATTTGTTGGCATCCTCACTTTTAATCAAAGTACAGTCTCAATTAAAAGTGAGAATTGTTAGATTGTCCATAGTAAATTCAATCAAAGTACAGTCTCAATTAATTTTACTATGCCTAATCATGTCTATTCCTTTGTTTCTTTACCAAATAGAAAACTTAATTAATCAAAGTAAAGTCTTGACTAATTTTAGTTAAAGTAATTACCTCTAATCAAATTAAAGTCTCAATTATTGGCAAAAACTTATTTAATCAAATGAAAGTTTCTAAATAAAATCAAAGTAAAGTCTCAATTTAATTTAAAAACCTTTTAACTCATATGATTAGCATGCATGTAGATTTAAAATCATTATTTTCTATTCGATTAAGAAGCAAAGGATATAGATAAACAAAAACCACAACAATAATCAAAATAACAAACACATAAATTCATCTAACCTCAGAATCCAGTTAAAAAATTATAGTGGAAACAACCTTAAAAGCTTAGCCCTCCATGGCTTTGATGGAATACATGATGATATGAAGGAAAGAAATATAAAAAGAAAAGAGAGAATGAGAGATGTGATGGATGACGGTGTTTGCCAAAACCAGAGAGTTCTAAGTTGTAAGTTGTGTCGCTTCTGCTCCCTTAAGTCTCTTTATATAGGCTTCAACTGGACTTTGGGCTTTATCTGTCGGTTGCTAAAATCTTTTATTTTTATTTAATTAATTAGCAACTTAATTTCTGTCTAATTTCCAATTTTGCCCCTCTTATTTAACCATTTTTGCAGTTTTGACCAGAGTTGACTGCTGGCTTTGACCAGTTGACCATTGTTGACCAGTTTGACTGTCCAATAACAGCATGACACGTGGCGCAGAGAGTCTCTATCCAGAATTAGGGTTTCACTCTCACACTCTTCTCCCTCCCTTGGCTGTGCGTGACAGCGCGGCTGCTCCGGCGTGGTGGTGCGGTGGTGTTGCAGTGGCCGGCGATTGACGATGGTGGCGCGCTCTTCTTCTTCCGCGATGGTTGTGCGTGAACCTGCTGTTTCGTGCAGTTCGGGAATGATGGCGCAGTTTTGGTTCTCACAGTGTAGATCTGCGTTGCTGCATTGGACGTGGTGCTGTTGCGGTGGGTTTGCTGGTGCGTGATGAACTCTCGATGGTGATGGCACGAAGTGGTGCAGATCTGTGAAGATGATGGAGGCGCGAAGGTGGAAACGTTGCTGCTCCGATCTGGTTCGCGTTTTTTGCAAGAACTCGCAGTGGCTCGAAGTGCAAGAACGTTTTCTACGGTGGCTCGCAGGTGCGGTGGCTCAATTTGGTGGAATGGTGCAGGTTCGAACTGTTGTTTCGCAGTTGCAGGTGAAAGCTCGCACTCACGTTGATGTTGGTATTGGTGCGTCGTTTCTGGCTCGCGGTGGTTGACTATGGTGCTTCGTTGTAGAGAAGATGGAGAGGCACGTGCAGGTGCGCGGTGGTGGAGCAAGCTTCCATGGTGGCGCGATGGTTGCTGCATTTGGATGGAGTGCGACCGTGACTCGCAGGTGGTGGCTGCGCAAATCTAGTACGCGATGGTGGTCGGAAAACAAGCTTCCATGGTGGCCCAAGGTTGGAAGATGGTGGAACTTTGGTGGCCGGAGGTTTGCGAGTTACGAATGAAGGTTGAAGATGGTTCAGATGCAGATCTATGGTGGTGGCACGGCTGACGGCGAGGTCCGTGAATGGTGGCCGGCAGCTGCCATGGTGATGGTAGGAGATGAGGAAAATTAGGGTTAGGGTTTCATGTGTGAGATGGAGGAGTTGATGACGTGGCAAGATCTGACTGGTCAATTTGGTGAGTGGAGGATTATGACACGTGACTCGTTATGGTTGGCTAATTTTAAAAGGTGGGGATTGCCACATGGCATGATCTGGTTGAGTGGAGTTTAAGTGGTAGGAGGGGGGTGCAACTTAGTGAAAACTGGGGGTGCAGAACAGGTTTTTGGTGGTCCACTTTAGAAGGAGTGTGCAAATAAAATCTGAGGGTGCATTTAGCTCCTGATTTATTCTTTTCCAGAATTTCCTGATTTTGGATTTATTTTATAACTTTGAATATTTCAAATCCACAATATCAATAACCAAAAATAAATTCCAGCTGCGTTAACAAACGTTAGAATATCCAATAATATTTTATGCAACTAAAATCAATTTTTACGCCACTTTTACCAAACTTACTCAATAAATCCAATAATCACAAATCCTAATTGTATCACACCTAGCCGATCTCGACTAGCATATCAATACATATCATCCTTCACCGACACATCGTATCGGCAAAGGCTGGGGGACTGGTGTACCGGACCTGGTCAACTTAACCATATAAATGACAACCCTCACATATATGCCGGAAACAACCCAAGTACACGACTTGGGCCGGCATGGACTCAAACTCATAACTGAATAAAGGCTAAAGTAACAACAAAGGGCCAACCTAGGACAGTGTGCGACCAAGGACGACATCCGACAAGTCAAGAAGTAAACGGATCAGACTGCACTTGAAGACTTAGTAAAATGGAAGCCCCCGCGTTCAATAGGCCTTAAGGGCTTGGATTAGGGCCCAGGCCCACTCACAGCCCAAGCTAGAGCCTAAGTCAAGGCCCGACCCACGAGATAACCAGACGTCTATAAACACGTGTGGACCCCAGTAATTAAAGGTACGCATTCATTAATCACAGATTTGACCTTTTTGAGAGTTTTGACTCACTTAAGCTTCGGAGTCTCTTCTGTAGTTAACCCCTTCTGGGTCCAAACCGATATGTACAGACCGGGAAGAAGCCAACTGAGGAGATAACGGACTACATGGTAAGGTGACGCTTGTGCCTAACTCATCTTATTTGTTCTCTCCCAACAAGCCATATCCCCCATCACAACCTTACCTCCACCTTCCCCGCTATGATCACTCAACCCATCCCACCCCACCTGTTCCCTCCCTACCAGCCCAGACGTTGTCACCCCTTCACCGACTTTATCGCCAACACCCCTCTTCCTGCCCAATGGAAACCTTTCACCCCGGACCGCTATACTGGCGAAACCGTCCCTGACGAACACCTCAAAGTCTACATCACCCATGTCGCCCTGTACACGTCCCAAGATGCAGTCTTCTACAAAGCCTTCCCCACCACCCTCAAGGGTCCTGCCCTATAATGGTTCACAACCCTTCCGGCTTACTCCATCGACAACTTCGACGTTCTTTCCTACATGTTCTCCACCCATTTCGCTGGCAGCCGTTCACACCAAACTACCACAATCTCCCTCCTAGGCATTAGATAGGAACAAGGCGAACCACTCAGAGCGTTCATATATCACTTCAGTAAGGCAGCTCTTCGCACCCCACACCTCAACCAGGAGATGATACTCCAGTGCATGGCACTTACCCTGCAACCCGGCTCCTTCGCCAACAACGTCTACCTCCACCCACATGCCTCTATGCACGAACTCAAACTACGTGCTGCCGACTACGTCCGCATGGAGGAAATACAAACCCTTCACACCAAATTCTGCAATGACTATGCAGCCACCACCGCCAACCCTACCCCGCAACCTCCCTGCCCTGATGCCCGTCCACGCGAGCCCCGCCAACCTCGCTTCACCAGATATGCCCCCCTTACCGTAGCTCGCTCTCGCATCCTCGATGAGGCCCTACAAGCTGACCTAATCCCTCCACCACACAAGACAACCACCCCTCCTAACGCGGACATGACCAAATATTGTCGCTACCACCGCAACCATGGCCACACTACAGAAGAATGCAAAGCACTCCAGGATAAAATAGAAGAATTGGTCCGTGCTGCCCACTTTCGTCGTTTCATCCGTAGAGATGACCATTCCTCTTCCTCTCGATACCGCCACCCCCCTCGATCTGACCACAGACGCCTTCCACATGATTCTCGTCACGACAGACGCCCCGCCAAACCCACTAACCAAGAAGCCGAACCGGCCCGCACCGACATCACCCCTGCCGACCCTCCCCTATGTGGCACCATCAACACCATCTCTGGTGGCTTCGCTAGTGGAGGATCCACCTCTTCTGCTAGAAAGAGACACCTCCATCATATCCAATCCATCAACCATATAACCCATTCCCACCACAAACGCCGCATGCCTCCTATCATCCTCATAGATGACAACTTTCATGGCCTAGACCATCAACAAGATGACCCCATGGTCATCATTGTGGAAATCAAAAACTACGCCGTTAAGAAAGTCCTTGTTGATCAGGGCAGCTCCGTTGACATCCTGTACTGGGCCACCTACCAAAAACTTCAACTTCCAGACACCGTCATGGTCCCATATGACGAGTCGATCTATGGCTTCTCTGGCGAACAAGTATCCACCCGTGGTTACATCGACCTCCACACCGTCTTTCGTGAAGGGACCCAAACCAAAACCATCCCAATCCGCTTCCTCATCGTCGAAGTGCCAACATCCTACAACATCCTCCTGGGCCGCCCTTCCCTGAACACCCTTGGCGCCGTCGTCTCCACCCCCCACTTAGCCATGAAGTTCCCTTCCCCTTCCGGTGACATCCTCATCATCCACTGCGACCAACGCTTGGCACGTGAATGCTACATGGCCAACCTACGCCCACAGCTCCCAATTCAACAAACCAACCACATTGAGCGACCTCCTGGATCCGACATCTCTTTGTCAGGCAAGGATCTAGACCCTATAATAGGCTGGGATGTTCGTCTCGAACCAGTTGAAGAGACCTCCCTTCTAGAGCTTCCCAACGGTCACTCTATCAACCTAGGCACCAGTTTGAACTCTGACGAGCGTGCCATCATCACACCCATCCTCACCAACAACACAGACCTTTTCGCCTAGTCAACCGCCGATCTCCCTAGAGTGGACCCTCTAGTGGCATCCCACAAACTATCCATCTATAAAGAAACCTATTACGCATCCCAGAAAAAGCGCAAACTTGGCGAAGAACGCCGGCTAGCAGCTAAGGTTGAAGCCGACAAATTACTGAACGTAGGATTCATAGAAGAAGCTCAGTACACCACTTGGCTTTCTAACGTAGTCTTGGTGAAGAAAGCCAATGGCAAATGGCGAATCTGTGTGGACTACACGGATCTAAACAAGGCTTGCCCCCGCGATGCCTACCCTTACCCAACATTGATCGACTCGTTGACGGTGCGGCAGGAAATAAAGTGCTCAGCTTTTTGGATGCATATTCTGAATACAACCAAATCCCCATGGCTGTATCTGACATGCACAAAACTGCCTTCATCACGGACGATGTCAACTACTTCTATAGGGTAATGCCTTTTGGCCTAAAAAACGCTGGAGCAACCTACCAACGACTGATGGATAAGGTTTTCAGTCACCTAATGGGACAATGTGTCGAAGTGTATGTTGACAACATGGTTGTCAAGTCACCAAGTTACCACCAACATGTTGAGGACCTATCAGCAGTCTTCTCTGCGCTACGCCAATACAACCTTCGCCTCAACCCAGACAAGTGTGTATTCGGCGTCGACTGGAGTAAATTCCTTGGTTTTATGCTAACCTAGCGCGGCATAGAAGCCAATCCCGAAAAATGCAAGGCCATCATCGAGATGCGCAGCCCCGCTACCATCAAGGAGGTCTAACGGCTCATAGGCCGCCTCACAGTCATTTCCCGTTTCCTACCCAAACTGGCCGAACAAACCCAACCCATAGTCCAACTCTTAAAGAAATCGACCAGGTTCACGTGGACTGATGATTGTGAACAAATCTTTCAAAAACTGAAAACCACCCTCACCTCACCACCTATCCTCCACAAGTCGGACACTCACCAACCCCTACTCGTATACATCACAGCCACCAACTACACCGTCAGCGCCGCGCTCGTCCAAGAGATAGAGGGCACACAGCATCCTGTCTACTTCGTTAGTAGGACACTGTAGGATCCCGAAACCAGATATCACATGGTAGAGAAATTGGCTTTATCTTTAGTCCACGCAGCTCGCCGCTTACGCCCATACTTCCAAAACCACAGCATCACCGTCAAAACTGACTACCCAATCCAAAAAATTTTGCAAAAACCAAATCTAGCCGGACGAATGTCATCTTGGGCCGTCGAGCTGTCAGAATTCAATATTTAATACGAACCCCATGGCCTCATCAAAGCTCAATGTCTTTTAGATTTCATCAACGACCTCCAGCACACCCCCACAAAGGACCAATGGACACTTCATGTAGATGGTTCCTCAAACCCAAAAGGTGCCGGTGCTGGCATTGTGTTAGAAGGACCCAACGACATCCTCATCGAAAAATCCCTTCACTTTGCCTTCAAAACATCAAACAATCAAGCTGAATACGAAGCTATCCTTGCCGGCCTTTCCCTTGCCCGTGAAGTAGGTGTCAAGACGCTAACATGCAAAACCGACTCCAAACTCACTATAGGGCACCTGAATGACGAATTTCAGATTAAAGACCTCATCCTCCTACAATACTACCATCTGGTCCGAACAATCATTCAATCTGCTTTTGAGCGAGTCCGCATCGAACACATCCTAAGAACCGACAACATCAGAGCCGACATCCTCTCTAAATTAGCCAACACCAAACTAAAAGGCCGCCACCGATCCCTATTGCAACAAACACTATCTACACCCTCCATAACACATACTTGTCAAAACCTAACCCACGACCCAACGGACAGCACCGCCCCTCTCCAAAACCATAATTGGACCACCCTATATCCAATATCTAAAACCGACAACCCTCCACAAGATGTAGACAAAACTTGGCTGGATAAAGCCGCCAGGTATACCATGATAGGCGATTACCTTTACAAACGCGGGTACGGCCAACCCCTCCTCAAATGTGTCATGGCAGAGCAAGCACAGCATATCATTAAAGAACTACACAAAGGCGTTTGCGGCTACCATTCCGGTGCACTAACAATGGCCACTGGGGTACTTAGAGCTGGGTACTTCTGGCCGACCATAGAAGCAGACTGCCAGGACTATGTCAGAAAGTGCAAACCAGGCCAAAAACATGGCAACCTCATCCACTAGAAGCAGGAACAACTCCATCACATAATATCCCCATGGCCCTTCGCAAAATGGGGAATGGATATCCTTGGTCCCTTCTCATCTGGCAAGGGACAAGTGAAATTTCTGATTGTCGTTGTTGACTACTTCACCAAATGGATAGAAGCCAAACCATTAACCACTATCACGGCCCAACAGGTTCAACAGTTCGTTTGGAAGGACATTGTATGCAGATATGGCGTCCCACACACCATCATTATCAACAATGGCCGACAATTTATAGATAAGGAGCTAGCCAAATTCTACACTGGCCTGGACATAAAACACATCACAAGTTCTGTGGAACATCCACAAACTAATGGACAAGCAGAGGCGACCAACAAGGTTATCTTAATGGAACTACGCAAACGGTTAGACATCGCCAAAGGCCGATGGACCGAAGAGTTAGTAAAAGTGTTATGGGCTTACAGGTGCACCCCTCAATCAGCAACAAATGAATCCCCTTTCAGCCTAGTTTACGGTGCAGACGCCATGATACTAGTTGAAATTGGCGAACCATCTCTGCGTCGAGAACTATACGACCCAACCCACAACCATTAGAACATGGCTACTCACCTTGACATCCTACCAGAACTCAGAGAGAAAGCCCAAATACGAAACTTAGCTACCAAACGAAGGGCTGCCAGAAAGTATAATGCAAACCTATCTCCACGATCATTCGCCATCGGGGACTTAGTATGGAGAATGGCCAGCAGTGCTAGAAAGAAGGATGGCAAGTTCTCCGCCAATTGGGACGGCCCATCCGTATACGCGAAGACGTAGGAGGAGGAGCTTATCGCCTGGAACACTTATCCGGGGAAGAGATTCCCAACACTTGGAATGTATTGCACCTCAAATTCTACTTTAGCTGAATGTATACTATAGTTGGACCAATACTTGTAACCCTGGGTGTACTCTTTTTCCTCACCTGGTCTTTTTCCCTAAGGAGGGTTTTGGCCAGGAAGGTTTTAACGAGGCACCCCATATTCAATAAATAAAACGAAGGGTTCTCAACTATACAACTTTCCTACATTTTTACTCTCATATTCGTTTAAGTTCCCCACCCTTATCACAAGTAAGCGGTCTGGGTCAAACACCCTTAACTTCATGTTGATTCGTTTAAGTTCCCCACCCTTACCACCAGTAAGCGGCCTGGGTCGAACACCCTTAACTTGTGCTTGATTCGTTTAAGTTCCTCACCCTTATCACAAGTAAGCGGTCTGGGTCGAACACCCTTAACTTCATTTTGATTCGTTTAAGTTCCCCACCCTTACCACCAGTAAACGACCTGGTCGAACACCCTTAACTTGTGCTTGATTCGTTTAAGTTCCCCACCCTTACCACAAGTAAACGGCCTGGGTCGAACACCCTTAACTTCATGTTGATTCGTTTAAGTTCCCCACCCTTACCACAAGTAAGCGGCCTGGGTCGAACACCCCTAACTTCATGTTGATTCGTTTAAAGTTCCCCACCCTTACCACAAGTAAGCGGCCTGGGTCGGACACCCTTAACTTCATGTTGATTCGTTTAAAGTTCCCCACCCTTACCACAAGTAAGCGGCCTGGGTCGAACACCCTTAACTTGATGTTGATTCGTTTAAGTTCCCCACCCTTATCACAAGTAAGCGGTCTGGGTCGAACACCCTTAACTTGATGTTAATTCGTTTAAGTTCCCAACCCTTATCACAAGTAAACGGCCTGGGTCAAACACCCTTAACATATAATAGCATACACAAACAATCCATACATACACAAATATAAAGAGCAATTAAACTGCAAGTAATCGACATTTATATCAAACAGCAAAATAGAGCAATGTACGAGTTATTACAGACTTAGAATCATTAAACTAAATTGGAAGTATTAAATTAAATCCTAAGCCGCCTTCTGCTCCACGTCTTCCGCCACCACCTCGTCACCACCAACATTAGCATCAACTGCCTCCTTTTCCCCATTTCCTTCTGGACTAGATTCCTCCTCATCTATAAGCACACCATCGACAACATCCTTATTCACATCAAACCTAACATCATTAGCATCAACATTCTCATAAAAAAATGACGCTTGCCGAACACCCTTCTGAAAGCCATTGATATGTTCTTGTATTATGCAGCTCTTCAAGTCCTCCAGTTCACCCTCCAGCCCATCATGCTTCTCCTTGATATCATCATAGTCGGCCTCAAGCTCTGCAATTCGACCCTTCAACTTTTCCTCAGAATCAAGGCATCGTACCCTCCACGTAGCGAGCCTTTTCCTTTCCAATTCCCACTCCTCCTCCTTCTTTTTCCAAGCTTCCTTCTCTTCGTCATGCTTATCAACCTTCTCCTGCAACTCCTCCACCTTAGTTCGGTTCCCTTCTTTCACCTCTTGTTCATACAAAGAACCCACACGCCGACTAAGCAGCAAGGTCTTGCTGCTAAATTCAACCATGGCCTTCACCAAAGCTCTCGGCTCCATATTGTCAATTGAATTTATTAGCGATTCTGGCACATTAATTTCAATGTCTTTCCTCACAGTAGTTTCCGGAAGCTCAATCAACCCAGCTTCCGGCCCCTTCACCCCACTGGCCGAGTCTGCCCCCATCACGACAGCTCGCACTTTCTTCACGTCCTTGCCCTTGCCCACCCTAATAGGCAACTCCGCTTTCCTTTTTGTACATCATGCACATGGACGTCTACCAGCGAGTCCTGCAAGTTAGGAACCACAGTGTTCCCGGCAGCTTTAGCCTTCATCGCCTTCTCCTTACGAAGGACTTGAAAAAGTGTCAAGTTCTTCTTGCAGAGTTGCGCCATATGCCCTGAAATACACAACACACAAATCGTCAAAATACTCCAATCAATAACAATGCTCAAAGTTACAAAAAATACCTTCAATATCTATAATAGGGTGAACTGAATTATACACCCTAACTAAGCCCTTAGTGGGCATCTTATCGCTAAATTGCATAAAAGTATCCACCACCTCCTTCTCACCCACAAACAGATCTTCCCTCGAAATCACCTTATATCTCCAAGGGTTGCTGGTCTAGAAGAACGGAAACTTAGTATTACCATCAGCGGTATAGAAATGCGACCGACCAGCCGGCTTTACTACAACTTTGAAGAACCCATCTTTGAAATGCTTGAACGATTGAGTGAAGGCCTCCAATTTGGTGAGACCAGGTCGGTTGATTAACGATAACCATGTTATCGGACTCTTCGGCCTTGTGACAAAAAAGTATAAGAACGCTCGGGGAGACGGTTCCAAGTACAGCGCCATGCACAGTAATCTGAAAGCTTGCAAATACGCCCAACTGTTCGGATGAAGCTAAGTAGGGGCAACATTCAACAATCGCAACACTCCCATAGTGAATTCATCAAAAGGTAGACGGATGTGCAGTTGTGAGAAGTGGCACATGTACATATAAAAGAATTCTTCGGCTGCTCCTTCTCGGCCATGGCACGCGCATTCAACAACGGTAACCCGCTCTGGAGCAATTATGTCCCTTTGCGCACCCTTTTTGAAAATAGGCCTACAATTCAACCACGATTTTAGCAAGCGCGACCATCGGAACAACGACTGCTGAGTCTGCACATCTGCCGCTACCCATTCATATCTGGTCTTTACCGGCTAATTGCTCTCAGCCATCTCCTCAGGCGGATCTTCCCTAATTTTAACCACCCTCTCCACTGGAATTCTCCCTACACTACCCACTTCTTCCCTATCACTACTATCATCTCGACTACTCTCGTTATCCCTAGACCGCTCACTACCCGAGTTTGACAACGAAAACCTATCGCTACTACTAGACATACCTGATTTCTCTAGAAAAGATGACGGAGGAGGAAGAGAAGATATCGGACAGCTCTATACGCACGCGAACGAATTTTTTGCAAATGAAACAAAATGAATGAAATGCAACAGCATCTTCATTTATACACACGAATTTCAAGCGTCATAACCCTTTCCCGCCAAAAACATAACTCTTTTCAATCATCGCAAAGTACCAAAATGGCGGCGCCAAACCTCCCTAAGTCAGCCTTCTGACGTCTTTTCAACTGCCACAAACGTCTTCTAGCCTTAACACTGTTCATCACACTTAAAGGCTGGGGGACTGGTGTATCACACCTAGCCGATCTCGACTAGCATATCAATACATATCATCCTTCACCGACACATCGTATCGGCAAAGGCTGGGGGACTGGTGTACCGGACCTGGTCAACTTAACCATATAAATGACAACCCTCACATATATGCCAGAAACAACCCAAGTACACGACTTGGGCCGACATGGACTCAAACTCATAACTGAATAAAGGCTAAAGTAATAACAAAGCGGCCAACCTAGGACAGTGTGCGGCCAAGGACGACATCCGACAAGTCAAGAAGTAAACGGATCATACCGCTCTTGAAGACTTAGTAAAATGGAAGCCCCCGCGTTCAATAGGCCTTAAGGGCCTGGATTAGGGCCTAGGCCCACTCACAGCCTAAGCTAGAGCCCAAGTCAAGGCCCAGCCCACGGGATAACCGGACGTCATTAATGCTCTATAAATACGCGTGGACCCCAGTAATTAAAGGTACGCATTCATTAATCACAAATTTGACCTTTTTGAGAGTTTTGACTCACTTGAGCTTCAGAGTCTCTCCTGCAGGTAATCCCTTCTGGGTCCAAACCGATATGTATAGACTGGGAAGAAGCCAACTGAGGAGATAGTGGACTACATGGAAAGGTGACGCTTGTGCCTAACTCATCTTATTTGTTTTTTGCAGGAACATTAATTAAATCAATCTTTAAGAATAAAAAAATTCAATTAAATCCCCAAATTTAAATATTAAGGCAAAAATTTGAACTCATCAGCTACCATTACTCTTTGTCTTCTCTATCCATATTAATGAACTTAGGGATTCTCGCCCTCGCATTTATTAGATAAATATTTATTTATTTAATTAATTTTCTTGGGTCTTACATTTCCCCCAACTTAGAAAATTTGCGACCTCGAAAATTGCACTTACGAGGAACAACTATGGTTATGATTACCTTGTGTGGTCCTCTATTCTCAACGTCTTCTCGTGCGTATCTTCATCCCAAAGAACCTTCACTCTCTAGATCTCCCTCCCCCTCACTTTCATGATCTGAGAATACAATATTCTCTCTGGCCTCACGTCCCAAGTCAGATATTCTCTTATCTGAACCTTATCATGATTTAAACATTATCCCCCCTATTACATGAGTGGGGCTTGCAATGTACTTCCTTATTTGTGACTTGTGAAACACTTGGTGCATGTTTGCCTAGTGTGGTGGCATGACAATCTCCTACGCAACCGAACTGGTGCTCCGATTAATCTGATAGATTGATCGCTCTTCCAATGCTTGTAGTTGAGGTACTCTAAGAATCACACGCTCCATCGTCTCAAACCCCAACAACCTGCTTCTCTTATTTGCATACAACTTCTGTCTGTTTTATGTTGCATGCATCTGGTCCTGGATTAAGCTAATCTCCTCTATTGTCTATTGTAGCCACTTAATCCAATAATCACTGACTACTAATCCTAGTACCCACACAACTGCATTGTGCCTCTGTTACGATCCAACGCCGCTTATGATACCATTCCAACCTTTGTCAATACTTCACTTAAATAGTTTAATTCTCTAACTTCTCCTTAGCGATCCACTAAAACTTTCAATCATCTTGGTGTTTACACTAACTCCTTGCCATTATGTCTTCAATATCTTTTTCTCCAACTTCTAGAAAAAACCCTCCAATTAGGACTATTGGCACCAACACTACTTCAGATACTAATGCAAAAGCGAACTTCCCCACTCCAAGATGAAATTCTAGTAACCCTCTCAAAACAATTTTAGGGCCTTTCCACCACTGAGATCCCTCAGTCTAACGCGTTGTTTCTAAACTCCTCTAGCGTTTTTCGCCTAAAAATCCACAACTTAACTTCTTTCGTCCACCGATACACAACTTTCTGCATATTCACATCTTCGAGCAAAAGACCGACTTTAAGGCCCTACCCAACCATTGTAAAGGCAACCAGGTCAAGTTTGACCTTGAATCTGCATCCATTTGCTACTACAAACAACAAACACATACCACAAAAGTGCAAACATAACAAGAAAAGGTATAGGAGACAAACTCAACCTACAACATTCCTCTCTTTTTCCAAAACCTTTAGATTTAAAAAGGAAACTATCTTTGATATAGTCATGAATGTGCACCATCTTCACTCTTACCAAGTTATTTTCTGTTCTTAATGCTTCCAGTTTCACCACTCTGCGTAGTCCACAATCAATAATATGATTGATAGAGCACCAGTCCATTCCTATAAGGTTTCGTAACCGAAACACGACAAGCTCACTCCCCAAGGCCCAAAAATCATTAGAAAACCAGGCTCGGATACCAAATGTAACATCTTGGTCAGATATTACTATTTTAAATAAAATAAAATGAAGCTAAAATAAAACGCATTTAATAACCAAAGCTTTTTCCCAAAATGCGGGACAATTTCAAACTTTATTAAAAGCACTAAAAGAAAAAATCCATAAATGCGTTCAACGCCTACAAATATAAAATAATTTATAGTAACTGATTACAAAAATAATCCATAAAATCCATAAAATAATTCCATGTAAAAATTCTCATGTTAACCCCACTTCGGCTCTAAGTATCCACGTGTTCACCTGCATCAACATCTGCTCCCATGTAATGAGTTACATGATCATTGCCAAACACACACAGATAGAGTGAGCTGAAAATAAAAACGCATTACAAGGTACATTATAATAACAATTAAAAACCCTAACACTTCTACTACACTAAAATCTCGGACCCAAACTTTCATATCTTCCTTTGGACATCTCTTGATTCTACACCCTTTGATAAGTACACTGATCGATCTTTGCTTCACGAGTGTCTACTCACCCCTCTGACTATAGGCCACCACCTAATAGTCCACACGCGAGAATAAATGGCCACGACCACAATCCGTGACACCAAGTGGAGTTCCCCAAAACGAGCAACAGTCCGTAGTTGTCCCCAGACTACCAAACTCAATCAGTTACACTAAAGGGGGCAATCTTCCGAAACCCCACCGTACGAGCCATGATTTGGCACACTTCACTGGACTTCCAAAACCACTAGGCTAGAACCTCAAGTGGCCACGTGTTACCCTAATACAAGTTATACTTGTAACTGGGCCCCCAACAAAGCATCGCATCAAGACCTCCATCCAAAGTTGTGTAGAATCCCTCGCATAATTCATTACTGCATCCAAAACCGCCTAGCACAACATCCATGTCGCTAGGTTAACTCGCGTTCTAGACCACCTAGCAGAACACTTGGCGCCACCGAGCACTAACCCAATAGATTTTGGTCCAAGCCCAGTTCTACAACACATTGCCTAGCAGAACCACTTCCCTCGCCAAGCGCCAACTCTCAGGTTTTACTCTAGAGTTCACTTTGTGGCCTATCTCCTGGCAATTTACACCGTTCCGCCAGGCGCCACACCAGTAACTAGTAATTTACTAGTATTTGGCACTCTAGAATAGGTTCCAATGAACCTATTTACAAGAGAGACTCGGTGCATGAAAAACATGCATCCATGACAAGTAAATACACTTTCATATCATTAAGTTGAACTCAACTACATAATATCACATGGTCATACATCAAGCACAACCATATTCTTGCTTTTATACATCCCGGAGATTCACAATAAATCCACATAAAACTATTGAAACAAAATGTTATACCCAACACACAATCCTACACAACCCAACAATATACCAACTAGGAAGAACACATAACCATTGTCCCAAAATATTGCACGGACAATAAAATAGTAATAATGATAATAATAAAAAATACAACAAGAACAATAATAATAATAATAATAATAATAATAAAACAAAACAATACACATAATAACAAAATAATAATAATTATTATAATAATAATAGTAGTTATAAAACGAAATTTTAAAAATAAAAATAGCAATAATGAAAAATAATAATAAAATAAAATGAAACAATAATAATAAGACAATAATATTAATAAAATAAAATAAAATAAAATAATAATAAAATAATAATAATAATAATAAAACAATAATAATGATAATAAAATCATCAATAAAACAAAACAATAATAATGACAACAATAATAATAAAATAATAGTAAAATAAAATAAATAAAATAATAATAATAAAGATAATTATAAAATAAAATAAAATGAGAATAATAATCGTAATATAAATAATAATAATAATAATAATAATAATAATATTAAAAGGATATTTTAAAAATAAAATAATAATAAAAATGAAAATAATCATAGAATAAAATGAAACAATAATAATAAAACCGAAATACTAATAAAATAAGATAAAATAATAATAATAAAAATAAAACAATAATAATAAAACAAATAATAATAATAATAATAATAAAATCATCAATAAAATAAAACAATAATAATAAAAACAATATAATAAAAGAATAGTAAAATAAAATAAAATAATAATACTAATAAATATAATTATAAAATAAAATGAAATGAAATTAATAATAATAATCAAAATAATAATAAAAAAATAAATATAAAAACAAAAAATAAAAATGATAGTAATTGTAATAATAATAAAATAAATTAAAAATAATAAGAATAATTAATAATAATAAGAATAAAAATAATTATTATTATTATAATTATAATTATAACTATAATAAAATAATAAAAATAAAATAATAATAATCATAAGAATAATAATAATAATAGTAATAATAATAATAATAAATAAATAATAATAAGGATAATAATAATAATAATAATAATAATGGTAAAATAAAATAAAATTAATAATAAGAATAATAAGAATAATACTAAGTGTGTCGTATTTAGAAGGAAAACTCTAAACATCTCGTTTGGCAAAAAAGAAGAATCATGATAATCATAACAATGATTGGGTCACAAAAGCCAAAAGAAGAATCATGATAGTCATAACAATGATTGGGTCACAATAAGAACTCAATACAACTGAAATCGCAAACACACCCATACTCTCTCTAAAACCACATACGACAAACACCATCAAGAAGTTAAACAAAAATGAAAATAATCATAAAATAAAATAAAACAATAATAATAAAACAAAAATATTAATAAAATAAAATATAATAATAATAATAAAATCATGAACAAAACTAAACAATATAATAAAAACAATATAATAAAATAATAGTAAAATAAAATAAAATAATAATACTAATATATATAATTATAAAATAAAATAAAATAAAATAAAATTAATAATATTAATCATAATAATAATAATAATAATAATCAAAATAATAATAAAAATAAAAAGAAAAATTGAAAACGATAGTAATTAAAATAATAATAGTAAATTAAAATAAAATGATAATAAGAAAAATAATAATAATAATAATAATAATAATAATAATAATAATAATAATAATAATAAAATAATAATATTAATAATAATGGTAAAATAAAATAAAATTAATAATAAGAATAATATTAAGTGCGTCGTATTTAGAAGAAAACTCTAAACATCTCGTCAAGCAAAAAAGAAGAATCAAGATAATCATAGAAATGATTGGGTCACAAAAGGCAAAAAGAAGAATCATGATAGTCATAACAATGATTGGGTCACAAAGATAACTCAATACAACAGAAAGCACAAGCATACAAATACTCTCTCTAAAACCACATACGACAAACATCAAGAAGTGAAACGATACAAGAATTTGATTCAGGAGAAAGCTTTCATGCATCAATATATAACGCAATTGTATATAATATCATTAAAACAGGAAATGACAACTCCCCTAACCTGGAATTCTGGCTCCAAAAGTACTCTTAGAATCCTTTCTTACACCATAATTGATCTCCCATTTCATCTCCACCCTTGGGCACTCCTTCCAGCATTCTAACACTCTCCTAAGTTATGTTTTTAGGATTCTAAAACTCCCTTTTGGTAGTAAAGGCTAAATTGTGCTAGTAAAGGTTCAAACCTACCCTAATTCCATTACCAAACAATTGCACAACCATTCAACCAATTCATATTTTATGATAAATCCTACACCTCTAGGATTATATTATCACACACCATGATCAAGCATACTATTAAAATAATAAAACAATTAAATTAATATGCTAATGACATACACAAGGCTTGAACCTAAGTCCCCTCATAATAGTCAAGTACTCTTAACCACTTAAGCTACCATTGCTCCTTGTCTTCTCTATCCATATTAATGAACTTAGGGATTCCTACCCTCGCATTTATTAGATAAATATTTATTTATTTATTTCATTTTCTCGGGTCTTATAAATCATATGGTGAGCAACTCAACACAAGAAAGTGACTTCAAGACTTATTTTTGAACGATAGACCACCCATATGCCATGCACGAGCAAGCGTTCAAGGATAGCAAAAATGAAGCTTTCATATTCATCACCAATCAACCCATAACAAGAGTCACCTTTTCTAGCCCAATCCAACATGCATAATTTTCTCAAGGGTGTCTCGAATAAATAAAAAACATAGCACTCAAGCATCCATGGTAAATGCGTAAAATAAAAGACATAAAACAAACCACATTTACCATCATTCTATAAACCTATGCTTACCCTTCCAAGCCTCAATCATCAATCAACAAAGTATAAAGAGAAGAAAAACAAGTCAACTTCCCCTACCTGGATAGTTCTTCTCAAGGTATAATAGTAAAATAAACAAGTCTCCTCTGAAGCGTCTTCGGTCTCACTTCACTTTTCTATTGCTCTTCCCTTTTGATTTATGTTTTCACACCTTTCTTAAAACCCTAACCTTTAATCTTTTATCATTAACCCTAACGGTCGTCCTTGTATCTTCTAAAAACCTAACATTTTATCTCCTTCCATTTTTAGTTTCTAAAATTTTCTGTTACGATCCGTTAAAAGACATAAAACAAACCACATTTACCATCATTCTATAAACCTATGTTTACCATTCCAAGCCTCAATCATCAATCAACAAAGTATAAAGAGAAGAAAAACAAGTCAACTTCCCTTACCTGGATAGTTCTTC
>Ga0214543_1003597_pt1 | contig 29978 bp, 26 predicted proteins | sample CNSS2metaG_FD_160094 | JGI IMG/M metagenome (GOLD analysis project Ga0214543, IMG submission 160094) | Root nodule microbial communities from cowpea collected in UCLA plant growth center, Los Angeles, California, USA - CNSS2 | ecosystem: Host-associated > Plants > Roots > Nodule | place: USA... | reverse complement strand
TATATATATATATATATATATATATATATATATGATGGAAGTCTATCCCTTGATCCAATATAGAAGAGAAGGATTTTGCAAGTGGTATGAATTTGGGGACAAATTCTCTTCAAGAAGGAGGGTATGATAGAAGACTATCTCTTGATCCTATAGAAGAAGAACTAGAGGAAGAGCCATTGCAATTCAAAGAAACTACGATAAGGTCAAGGAACAAACACTTGGAAGAACAAATCTCCTCAAGGATCCTAATGCTTCATGAAGATTGGAATTCAAAGGACACGACAAAGGATAAAGGTGTTGAAAAGAGAAAAATGGGAGAAAAAAGCATAAAGAGAAGTATTAAGAGAAAAGGAAGAATATGGAAAGAAAGAGAGAAAGGAGAAAGAAAAGAGAGAAAAGGAAGAATACGAAAATAAAGAGAGAGGAGAAAAAAATGAGAGAAGGAAGAAGAGAAAGAAAAGAGAGAGAGAGAAAGAGAGAGAGAGAGAGAGAGAGAAAGAGAGAAATATACTAACTCGACTTGGAGTGTTGAAAAGAGAAAAACAGGAGCAAATAGCACAAAAAGAGATATTAAGAGGAAAAGAAGAATACTAAAAGAGAGAGAGAGAGAGGGGAAAAATAAAAGATAGAATACGAAAATAAAGAGAGATAGGAGAAAGAAAATAGAGAAGGAAGAAGAGAAAGAAAAGAGAGAAAAGAAAGAGAGAAAGGAGAAAGAAAAGAGAAAGAAAAGAGAGAGAGAAATAAATATGCTAACTCTTGTTTTATTTTGTTGTCTAGGGAAGATTTGTTTATCAAAGAGGAATGATGTCAACAATGGGAAGAAGAAAGGACGGCCGAGAAAAAGGACGCAAGCTTGGAAATATATATACATTTGAGTTAGTTTGTTTACTTATCCCCAACAAACTTATGAGCAAGGACGCAAGTTTGGAAATATATGCACAAGAGTTAGTTTATTTATCTAACCCCAACAAAACTATGGGTGATCAAAGTTATACCTGTAGTTTGGACGTTTGTTTAGACAATATTCTTTTGTTTTTCTTTGGGCATAACATCATTACTTTAAAATTGTTTGATATTTTTTTTTGCAGGTGGGTATTTGACCCAGAAGGTAAACCTTCAACCCTTTGATAATAGCAGATATGCCTCTTCTCGAATTCAAATTTCATTTTAGTAGAATTTCTATTTTGGATTGTTTTAGATTTGTGTCTTTGATTTATGATTGTGTTTATGTGTGGGATCTTCTAGAATTCGTTGCCGAATTCTCTCTAAGAAGGAGAGAATGATGACAAACTAATCAGGTCCAGAGGAACAAAAACTCAAGAGAAGAACCTCCTACAAGAAATCATCCACCTCATGGAATGATAAGGATAAATTTAAGAAGGAGGAAGCTACTTCTACCACTACCAAACCTAAGGAGAAGAAATCTTCAAGTGGTACAAATTCGAGCACAAATTCTTTACCAAAAGGAGGGTATAATAGAGGACTATCCTTTCATCCAATACAAAAGAGAAGGAATCTTCAAGTGGTATGAATTTGAGGACAAATTATCTTTAAGAAGGAATGTATGATTGAGGACTATCTCCTTATTCAATACAAGAAGAACTAAAGAACGAGCCTTTCTAATTTAAAGGACATGAATACATGAAGATCATGACTTGGAACACAATTATAAAATACTTTTAAGCAATTAAAAGTATTTGTAATTTTCTTTTAATTTTAAACAGATTGTAATTGTCACTAGGCGAGAGAACTCATTGGGTGACAAGTCGTCAGACGAGTTGATTTGTCAGGCAAAAAGTTCGAATCTATTTTTGAATTTTCAAGTTATTTTTTCTCCCGATGTCTTTGGGCTTTCTTTTAGGATTTCTTAGCTTTCTTAAACATTTTTGCCTGTATATAGGGACATCAAATACATATGTAGACACCTTGGATGATCATTATATGAGAATTGCTTTTTCATTGAGAGGATTCTCTTAGTTCTTTGATTAGATCTCTGGTTGTTATCAAATATTGAATTCTTTGTGACGAATCTTCATTGACTTATCAATATATTAGATTATAACATCCTCAACTTTAATTCTTATTAAAGATAACAATTTTTAGGGCGAATCTTCATTGACTTACGAATCTGCTAGATTCTGGTATCGCCATCTTGTCTTATTTTGTATTTTTCTCTGATTTATTTTTTATTGCGTCTCTTGAAGATTTAAATTCGGAAACAATTGTACTCTTTTCTGAATAGAGACATATCAAATATATATATATAAATAAGTATTATATATTTCTTAATCCACATTAAGATTTGCAAATGCACTTTACTCGTATATATGAACGTAAAAATGATTTTAATGGCAGTGTTTAAATTACTAAGTCATGTTTTCAAATTAGGATTGAATATGATACATAATTATACAATTAATTTTTTGCTTAATTACAATATTCATTTCAAATTTCACAATTACGTAATTTTAGTCCCACAAAAATTGCCACACCTACTTATCACAAATGTATAATTTTGGCTTAGTTTTTTTTTAGGATCCTGAAGTGCAATAGAACCAACCTCCCCCCTCCCTTTCTTATCCTGCTGCAACCCCCTCACCGCCGCAGTTGCTTCTCCCTACTCCACAGAAACTTCCAATTGCCCAAACGCTTTATTATTAATACAATGAACTTTAAACCGAAAGACAATTAACTTTCCAATTGTATAATCCAATATAAATTTTTTAATTTTCAACTGCAGAATTTAGAAAGTTCCCATATTGCGTAATTGGGAAAAAAAATCAAATCAAAAGACAGTAAAAATTTTAATATTTATGAGATACAGACAAAAAAAATAGTGCAAAATTCCTTCAACAATTTGGGGTTCATATGGGTCGAATTCTTCCAAGGCTTAGTTACTCACCGACAACTATCATTGGAGCAACTACAGCACTGTAGAACTCCCTCTTACAGTAGAACAACTACATGGAAAAACCACTTTCTTAATTTACGCCTGTTTCATATTCTTGAAAACCATTTACAAAAGTATAACCACTTTGAAAAAAGAAATATAGAATATCTTTAAATTGTTTTAATTTTCTGTTTTCAATTTTGTCAGTCGTTTTCTTCCTTACTATCTCATTCCCCCACTACTCAAAACTTAGCTTTAAAAAACTTAAAAAACATAAACACAATCAATTTGAATCGCCTTTTCATTTTGTTTGGTAATATTTCCAACCAGCATACTAATACTGTTTGCTCAGTGACTTGTGAATTTTACAAACCCTGTATTTGTAACTTAAGATAATATAATACATCAAATTGAGACAATAAATCTTGCATGATCAACAAATTATAACACGCAAACACACATTGGGGTGAAGAAACCAAGATCTATATCTACTTCCAAATCATTGCTTATCTATCAACAGTGTCAACAAGATGAAATTTGCTACCAGTTCAATGACAGAATATAGTAAAATGCATATGTAAGTGCACTCATGAGGCATGGAAGAAGATAAATGTGGTAATAAAATATCAAAATATAAGTATCAGAGGTGTCACACAACTAGCTCCAGCTTGTTAGGCCTAACCTATCAGCAAGATTATACATAACCAACTGATCCCAAACAGGTCCGAAGAGGCCTTCCCCTCCAATTGCAAATGTTAGAGCCCAAGAACAGAGAACAGTTGCAAATACTGCAAACCCAAATGCTGATCTAACAATATCTGCACAAACATGTCAAACAAACTAAATCAACAGGGGAAAGGAACCTGTCTCTAAACCAATTCATTATATCTAAATTAACCACCAAATTACTTAAAATCAGTAAGCATATTCAATTAATTCAACCATGAAACAAAGTAAACCAGCTACCATACTTTTACTAGTTATGGTTGAATCAACTGTTTTATTTATTTATTTGGTTCTGAACAAATTTGTTCCAGGCATGGCCGTTGCAAATACTTGAGTACTCTTTCTAGAAGGTGTCCAAAGTTAGTATGTTCGGATTTCAGTGGAAAAATTAAGTTGAGTTGAACTCAATTGGAATTGAAAAGAAAAACACATTATGTTAAGTCAACTGAAATTTGACGTGAATTTTGCTTATAACTGGATCTGAATAGAAAGTCTCCAACATGTCCATATAATGTACAATGAAAACTATAAGTTAGTTTGGATCTGAAATCGAAAATGAATCAGAACCTTCAGTAGTACCCTACCGTATCTCAAAAGGAAAATAATTGTGAAAATAAATAGAACTAATTCGACCAGAACTACCAAGAATTACACGAGCTGATGCAGCTTTCTTAATGAAATGAGTTTGAAACTAACTGGTATGATGAAAAGTACCAAACGACAACAAACTCATCAAGTTCAGATGCCAAAAAGAGCTCAAGTTCCAATTCTGAATACATCAGTTCAACCCACGGTTCAATTTCTGCCCCTTTTTTAATTCTAGATAATTACTTGCTCTCTAGACATTCCAAAACAGACACAGTTGAAGCAAATAATGCTGCATAACAAGCAGTAAGGGATGCAAAGGAGTGCACAATTTCACAAGTAATTGAAGTGCTATAAAAGAGAAGTTAGGTTATGATACATGGGCGAATGCGAGGGAAGGAGTGAGAATGGCGAAGAACGGGCCAGAAGTAGAAGCAATTGACGGCCCAAAGGAGAGGCAGAAGAGCGAAGCCGAACTTGTAAAACCTCCGCGCGTAGGTCACCGATTCTTCCTCAGACAACCCCAAGGACCCATCGATCGTAGGCCACACCGGCATCGATGATGGTAACGAATTCCGATGAAGTGGGTTAGGGTTTGGACTGTTCTGTGACTCCATCAATACGATCTAGGATGACCTAACAACCCTGATATCAGTTAAAAGAAAATGTTTTCAATTCCATTAATTTTGTTGTTCAATCTTGTTGCTTGCTAAGCGAAATTAAATTAATATCTCTCAATTTGAATGCACAATCACTATTAAGTAACTTACTGGAAAATGGATCGCCTTCAGTCACTTCACTACTGCCTCTGATTTTGATTCAGATTGCATGTCATGGAAAAGAAAAACCAAAATACATACCAACACCACTCAAATTCAGATTATTCAATCCTTCTTTTTATATGTTTCTGAGTTTTATGACCACAAGGGGGAAATAAAAATAAATGGTACTGTGAATATAACTTTTTTACATAATTTCAAAATAATCGCTGTAAAAACATTGCTGCACGTGATAAATGAAAAAAAAAAACTTACCTAAGAGTAGAAAAAAAAATAATACCACCAAAATAAAGGACCACACGACGCCATTGTATGTATATTTTTATTCCCATGACAAGACCTACGCTTCAAATTAGGGAAAAAAAAAACTATAAATAGGTACTTTCACCTGAATGACCAGCTTTTCAAGATTTCATCTTTGATTCGCAGAAACAATTATAATGAACTAACCTCTCAAATGGAGCACACGATGAAGACATATTATCCAAGCCTGTGTAACATTTTTATCTGTTTTTCTGTCACAAACCCATGTTACAATGTTATAGAATAATGATGCTTTGTACAAATTAGTGTTTGCAGAATAAGGGTCTTTTGGACAAATTTAAACGGTATTTATGAGAAAAAAAAAGAATATATTAGTTTAGTTTGTATATAAATTAATTTTTAAAAATTCTTTTATCTAATTTTTAAGAACATTTATTTGTAGAATTTTACCTTTTCTATTTTAATTTTCCACAAATGTTTGCAGAATAATTTATCATAACATGTCTGAAATCTATGTTTACTTTGTTCGGATTGCAAGATTAAATGAATTACGACCCTTTTACAACTCTTTTAAATTAATCATCTTTACTTACAAATTGATTGGTTATCTATATCTTTTATTTCTTAATTTTCCTTCATTATATTTAAATATTTTCATTTTTTACTCTAATTTATTTTTCTTTTCTATTTTGTCCGGTTTATCCAAACTAGGTTAAAACTTAATAATTTCATTATTCTTTATAATTTCAAATAAATTAAATCAATTCAATGTCTTAGTTTCAAATATGAATATCTAAATCATTTTCACATTAAAAATTTTAAATCATGGATAAATAAATCAAATTAAAAAAAATTGTCTTCATATCTTTGTTTCTCGTATCACTTAAATCTAAAACAAGTTATTATTCACTATTTTCACTTAAAGATTTTCTTTTTGCGCTAAGCGGTTTTTTTCTTTTTATTGCTTTTAAGTCATTAAAAAATATCAAACAAATAAAAACTTTCCTTTCAATAAATAGAGATAAAATCAATTAACAAGTAAAATGGAGACAAAGTATTACCCTTGCCCCAAAGGCAAGATCAACTTTTGTTTTCTCATTTCAATGTTAGTTTTCATATCAAACAAATCATAATATGGATGATACATGGGAATAATGAAGTGACATGATACAAATTAGTGGCAAATTTTGCTCCAATGTGAGCCAATGCAATCAATCCAAGCAGATCCTTCCTCAAAAGATCCAAAAACTGTCCCTTGGAGAAGGAATCTGAAACATCCCCAAAATGGATACATAAAGGGTGGGAGAGTCAATCTGAAATATCTCTGACAACACTACACAGGCTTCAAGTGCATCTCCAACTTAACCAAGAAATCAAATTTCTCAGTTGGGAATAATTCCTTCTTGTGTAAACATTAATAATCACGTAGGCCTTAACTGTTCTTTAGGATTGAGATCTCTCTCGGATTTTGGCTCTAGCAAAAAATACTCCTGCCAGAAGACCTGCAATTGCATTGCTACCTTTAGTGATGAAACAAAATGTAATACAAACGCAAGCTAATGCACTTTATGGTGACAATGATAATAGAAACACTTCAAGTTCAGTAAATTTAAAGAACTAACCAAAGAAAATGCTAGCAGAGTTCTCCAAACTAGTAGGAACTTTGAACAGAAGGATGCCAGCAACTGAAAGTGGTATCTTGTTTAGTGAACCTACGAGACTACAGATGGTAAACTAGTCAGATATGTGCAACAAAATTAAAATAATGACATTTTCTGGTACTGCATAACATTAAAGACTAGAATCTAGATTTAAGAAAAACTATTGTTCCAACCAGAATCTATAACTCAGTTATAACCAAGGTGCATAGCTCAATATTTAGTCATCACAAAATAATGACGGAGCTCACCTGTAAGTTGTAGCTCCAGTCTGATGAAGAAACCACATGGATGTAAAGCTGATTGCTAGGCCCAAAATTCCACTAAAGGTCATCACCAACCAAAAGCTAGGCAATCTCAGAAGTGGCCTGTAAATTCAAACACATAATTTTGTATGATATTAGAAAAAGAAAGACATAGTGAGAATCTTTTTAGATCTGTTGTCAGACATAAACTAAACAATTTATGACATAAAAAGACCCTTTTGAGATTCCAGATCTGTGGTTCTATAAAGAAAATAAATAGGAAAAAGGAAGATTGAGACGTTACATTTTAACCTATGAGATCAATAACCTTCTTACAGGAAATGAAGCGTGTCATGCACATAATATTGAGAAAAATCACAAAAGTATAGGAAATATAACTCACGTGCTTAAGAGATAATCCACCTCATTGAAAACAACAATCAGGAAACATCCCAAAGGCAAAGAAAGGGTGTTGTTCAACAAGACCATCGAAAACTCATTTAAATTTCCAGATTTGGTAACTTGCTTTGCTGTATCCATGACCCTACGGAGAGTCAGCTGCACCGATAAAATCAAAACAACCGATAAGCAAACTTGACTAAGCTAAATTTAATTCAGTGCTATCTATGGTGCTACGTACACACTTTCTATGATAGTATATAGTCCTTTTATACCAAAAACCAAATTAAACCTCCTCCATGTATATGTAGAAGTAATTGAGTATTATGATTCAAGAAACTCCACAAAAAGCAAGCAACAGGTCAAACTGAAAAGTATTGAGTCAGTTCTCTCACCAGGAATAGGTGATGAGTAATTTCTCTTCATGTTGGAAAGTCTGATAGGCTAAACTACTCAATTCAATTCATCTGTGATGAAATATATCAATTCATATATATTTTTTCATTTAATTTTACTTTTGCTTTCAACCAAGTCTAAGCCAGTCCTTAGCACGGAGAGAAGTGGAGATAATTTTATGGCATATGTTTAGATCATTGTTCAAATTGTTGGGTTTTTTTGAAAAAAGACCCCAAGGAGATTTGGAATGGGTAAGTTATGAGCAAACCCATAAAAGGAATCATGACATCACCTTCAACTCCAAAATTGTAAGATAATAGACTTCTGGGCCTTTTTCCTTAGACGTTGCTTATTTTGCATATTTTTACCTCATGTGGGACTTTAACTCACACTTCACTCCAACTAACTATCTCTCAATGTGAGTCCCTTTCACACTGATTATACTCCTCCTTCGAGCGAAAACATTCTTCACCCAACCCACATCGGTACTATTTGAGTTTTTTTTTACGGGAGACACCAAGAAGATTTGGAACATATAAGTTATGAGCAAACCCATATAAGGAAGTATGTCACCACCTTCAATCCTAAAACTTAAGACAAATAGGTTTGTGGGTTTTTTCTCCTATATGCTCTCTTCTTGCATATTTTTATCTCATGTGGACTCCAACTCGCACTTGACTCTAATAGAAAAATCAGAAATATGAAATGGGGCTGAAAGAGGCATAAGAACATTGCAATGTGATAGAAACCTGATATCTTAATACAAATAATAGGAAAGCCTCCTCTGGTTACAACATTGCACTGCAGAACTTTGAGGGTTTGCACCTCCTAATGCCCAAAGTCTCCAGATCTCTCATAAATTATCAGAGATCCTCTCCTCTTTTCTATTCTACACAAGTGCCCTTCACTGAGTGTAACTAACTAAATTAACTAATAGGTTATCTAACACAGTGATGATAACCAAACAATGATAGACTTTAGCAAGACAGACATGATTGAATTTATGCACATACAATGATATTAGAACAATATCGTAGCTCTCAAGTTAAATACTAAAATTACAAACTTACATCTTCCAGTATTCAGTTGAACTTTCATTTAAAACATTTTCAGGCAGTAATGGAAAGGTAACCAAAGTGGAAATAAGAAAATGAAACTTATTGTACCAATGAAGCTTAAAATCACAAAACATAAGTACTCACAGAATATGATGCCGTTAAGAAACAGTTTAGTGTCTGCCAAGCATAGCCAATTGCATTAAAAGAGAGATCAGTGAGTCCTCCAGTTATTGCTGAAATGATCTGCAAGGGAAAAAGGATATTCTTTCAGGCTGTTTTATATCTAAAACTTGTTATGCTTGTTAACGATCCAAATAATGCATAGTTTCAAGAGAGTCTAAACAGTTAACAGCTATACAAGTTCAACAAAATAAAAGATGTTTATAGTAAGAATGAAATCAAAACAGACAAGCCACACAGTAACAAATGCATTATTGGTAGGAAGATAGACCCCTGCAAAGTAATCCCCACATAAGCTGTGACAGTCGAGCAACTACACTTTCCAGAATATGGCATGGAATTTTTGGAGAGCCTGGCTACTATATGAATATGTTGCCATTTGGTTATAATTAGACAAGTAACTTCTTCCCACATAGTGACTACATCCTTGGATAAATATAATAAAACAATTAAATATGTTGGTAAGAGTAGTGATTGTAGGAGATGCAGGAAAAATAAAGGGATTGCAAGATTCATATGTAAAGGTACAATGTGTGAATTCGTTATTCTAGATCACAGTCAGGGCCTCGAACAGTTAAGCAAGATTCAAATGTCAAGCTCGTCAACATACCATTAGAAATAGAGCTGCCCAGACTCTGCCATCGTGGTGCTTCTTGAACAAGTACATTTCACCAAGGGCAGTTATGACATTAGTAACATTCTTCAGGACTGTCACCATGGCTACATTAATGTATTTCAAACTGCACATAACACAAAAGGATAAGTAAATAGCCACAAGCAAACAAGAGAGAGTGACAAATTTCAGTTTATATATTGACACTGGTACAGATGATAAATGTTAAGATCACATGTTTAACGATAAAAAAGTTAGAACAAGTTTATAACTCCATGCTCCTCAAATAAGAATAGTTCTTCCCTGAATTTATGAACAATGTTTCCATTTCATGATTACTCATTTAAACAGGATCCATCAGTACATTCTGCAATTGTTTTTTTTTTTTCACTCCTAGCATTACACAATGATTTAAAAAAAAAAAAAGGCTTACACAACACATAAAATTGAATGGTAAAAAAACTAGTTACAAAGCATCTATGACAAGCAACCCCCTTATGTAAAACACTCGATATAATATAATCTAATGAAAGCGAGAACCAAAACATTACAAGAGCCACCAAGTTGAAGACTGCCTACCTAAACATACTTGTGACGAGCATTCCAACAAATATAACATTCACAGGCAACCAGACCTTAATCAATCTCCATGTCAGCGGCTCAGTTGAAACTAAACCCAGAATACTCAAAACGGAAACAATAACAACTGAAATCAAATTCTGCATCCACACAAAATTTGTGAGAATCAATCCAGCTCAAGTAATTTCTACATCATTATCCTAAACACAAAGGGGTAAATGGTTCCAAGGACACAAAAACAAATACCTGGTACAACATCAAGGATATCCCAGCATTGAAATCATAGCTGGAAAGTACAAACTTGTTAACCAATATCATGCCACAGGAGGAAAAACAATATGCAAGTCCAGACAATAAGGCCTGATTGTGGACTTTGACTACCCTCGCACTTCTTGGAGTTCTTTCTTTGTCTTTGTCCAACTTGGAATTTTCTACGTCAAGTTGTTCTTCATTGGGAGATGAAGACATCATTTTCATGTGATCCAGTTATGCCTTAAGCTGAATTGACCCAACGGCGAATAAAAAAAAAAAAAAACTTCACAGTACCACAGTGTTCAAGCTATGGAGCTCAGGATCGACAAGTAAGGAGACACGTGGAAAGGAAAAACCTTTTTAACAAACCCAGATATGATTATGATCGACGAGAAAAACCCATCAGGGATAATCACTGTAATGGTTTTATAGGCAAGGATTGGATTCAAAGGAAGGCAAAGAAGCGCTGAAAAATAAATGATGAAATTTGGGGATTAAAGGAGCCAGAAACGGCGTTGATGTACGGAGAGAACAAAGAGGGGTTGGGAATTTTGAAAGTGGAAACTTCGTCGCATTTGAAGAAGGATCGTCGCATTAATATTTTGTTGTGTTTTGTCCTTTTGCAATTCGCATGAACCGTGGATGGCAAAGATACCCTGTTGCTTGGTTTGTGATAGCTTTGAATTAAATGTCCTAAAGTCTTAGGCATGCTTTTGTTTTTTGAATGATGTCAGTTCATTTGTCCCATTTTCCACGGCTATTGCTGCTACCATTATTAGCCTAAGTAATGTAAAATATTGCAAGCTTAAAACCATGATCACCATATCTATTGATATTTAATTACTTTGTTAATTTTAATAATAATTATTTTGCCAGTCTAATAAAGACTCCCTTTTAGTTTATTATTAGTGTAACAATTAATGCATAAATCATGGTTATTAGACTAAAGAGATTGTAGTTAAGTCAAACTTAGGAGAAAATGAAAATTGCTTGATTAATTTTAACTACTTGTAAAAACAAGTACTGAACTTTTTTTATCTGGATAAATATTTATTTTATAAAAGAGGCTAGTTATAATATAATAAGGATATTGATTTTGTGTGTGTTTGTTTGTTTCATCATTACCATTTAACTTTCTAAACTAACGATAAAACCATTCCCAGCGAACTAATGTTAAAAGATAAATCAACAGGGAAAATATTTTTTATTCGTCAGCAATCACATCAGAAAATTACGCAACTTGTTGTGTAGTTGACCTATGGCAGGTATGATAAGGGTTAGATAAGTACCAACGAAGAAAATGCGATGTACCGAAAAAAACCAAGGCGAAGGTTAGTTGCCACTTTAGAATTCTAAGATGTTTTTGTGTTTGACCCCAAAAACGAAACAAAACCAGAATATTCAAAATCAGAAGTATCAGCAAGTATCCACTAGCTTATCGTAGACCAAAACGTGCTTTTATGGTAGTGGAATTTTCCCAATGTTTCTGTTACGCTTCAACTAAAAGCATTAAAAATGTCGACATAGTTTTCCTAACTCTATGATATTAATATGGCGACCTAGCAATCGTAGCAGCCTGCAGATGAGATGAGTCACCCCCTCAAGATATAAATCATTGTGATAAAATAAATACCCATGTAACGTGCTCAAGCATAAATGTTGCTCTAGATGCATTGTGACCAGTTAGGATTGACAGAATGAAATAAATTCTGGAATTTTGGGTATCTTAAGTGTCTCAATTATTATCTCCATTGACCTAGTTAAAGTCAAGACTATAGAACTAAATTGTATTGAACTCTTTCAATATTTTGAAATCCCTCCTTGTTTCAAAACAAAAGAAGTCTTGAATAGATAAATTTCAACGGAATTACAACTAGCAAAAAATAAGATTGGAGTAATTCTTCAGCATCGTATTCATATACAAGAATTTGAACTACAAAAAAAGAAAAGTATTTTAAAATTGCTCTCCTTATTTGAATTTTTTTTAAAAGCACAACATAAGATGAGATACTGTGATGTATGTTGCCTCCTAATCATGTTAATTTAGTTTCAATGACTAATGGGAAACGTTCTCAGAAACAAAGAAGACTTATTTAAGAATTAATCTGGTTTATATAAGCAGATTGTCTGGCTTCAATGAAACTCCTAATGCTAGCTGCATCTCCACGCATGACAACTTTGCCATCCTCCATGTAGATGGCACCATCTGCATACTCTAGTTCTTCCAAACGATGGGTGACCCATAATGCCGTAACTTCTGCAGAGGTATCCACAGAGTTCCTGACAGCTTTGATAACCCCGACCTTAAATGAAAAGTGCAAGCCATATATTTATTATAAAGTGTTGGTCTTACAACACAACTTTCACAATAACTAATATGAACATCACAATTTATGGATTACCTGGTCAGTTTCATCTAAGAATGTGGTGAGCTCATCCAACAACAGAACTTTACAAGCTTCTGCTAGAGCACCAGCAATGGCAACCCTCTGCTTCTGACCACCACTCAGAGTTTGGACAGATCTCTGAATATTGCAGCAAAAGGAAAGTTGATTCATTATATAGTTTACACTTTTGTTATGAATGTTCAAGGTTGCTGTCCCTATTACCTTCATGTAGTCAGACAGGCCTACAGCATGCAAAGCTCTCGACACCCTCGACCTGACTTCATCGTGAGTCAAATCGATCTTACCAAGACCAAATGCAACATCAGCATCTACAGTAGGCAGCACCACCTGCAACAAATATAAAGCCACTCAGTTGGCAGTCCGATCATACACATCATAAGGATTCGGGCTGCAAATTTTCAGTAGATTGATAACAAATTCAGGTGTTTTACTTTTATATTTTGTGATTTTTATTTTTTTTATCACAATCGTTGTATCTGAATTGCAAACATTGAGAAAATATTCAACAGCAGATTGGATAGAAAGATATTAACAAGTATGCACAACCAAATTATTAAAATTTATTAGATGGCACTATGACAACAGGCACCTGTTATTGTAACGAACAAAGAAATCAAGCAAATTCGCCATGCTCTGAAATCAAGGAAAACATAAAAAGGAATATTTGGAAAAGATCTGACAAATGGCAAAACTTAAACATGCTGTCCGATGTGGTTGGTGTCCACCTCCTTTCCCCCCACACCCAAACAAATACCTTGGTGGAGGAGGCTGCTTGTATTAAGACTTTAATTTGTTGAGGCAAAGTAAGTAATTTTTGCATAAGTATTTCATAAATATGTCTACAGTCTACGAAAGCTATACATTTGGTTAACAAGAAAAATAGAACGAAAAAGTCAACCATCATTCTTTACCAATCTGGATGCAAGGGAAAAAGAAGCTATGCTTCTATAGAACAAACAATGAAGAAAAAACAATCAAATCTCAAATCTAGAATTCTGACAGGGTACTAGTAGAGGTCAGGACAGCGGCAATAACAATAAGTACTATGGAAACTGTAACAGTCATTCCCCCATTCTGGGCGTGTTCTTGGAAAAAGTTAAGGCACACGGAGTGGTTGGAAAATGCCTCAAAATTTGCTTAAACATTAGTCTAAGGTCGTTTATCCCAAAAGAAAAAGAAAGAAAGAAAAACAGTCTGAGGGCAGGTTAACTACAGTTTGAGCTGTTAACTTATTCTTAATTCTTCCATCAAAAGATTACTTGAAAATATTATATCGTAACATATAATAAATGAAGTCAGTAAACAGCATAGCAATAGTAGCAAGGTAACTGAAGAAAGAAACATTGAAACTACTTTTCTCCTCCCTTATAACATCAGTGTGACTCTGAATTAATTTGATGAGGTTTCCATCTTTGAATTTGAATTTTTATAATCCAAAATCAACATTTTAGCTCATATCCCCACTCCCATAGAAAACAAGTCCAATGAATTTCCTTTTCAAATGTAAAGTGAAAATATCTAACCTACATAGACACAAAAGATTTAACCTTTCTGTTAATTTCTGTTTTAGGTCTACAACAGCGAGCATAATCAAATAGAATCTGACCAAGAACAAACCCTCACACTCAAATCATTGCTGGGCCGAAGAGCCTCCTGAGGTCCACTAAAGCCTGTTCAGCATTTTCACAAACATCTGGTGGTCCCTACGACTGAGGCAGGAGGTTCCTGTTGCCTGCTCAGGACATGCATGTCAGCAACTCCTGAATATTCCGTAGTTAGAGGCTACCGCACCTTATGGTATTACTTCATAGTCATGTTCAAGTGTCTTAGCAGTGACTCACGCTCTCATCCTAGCCTTAGAAAGTAAGTAATTGCTGAAACACTACGTAAATATTTCCATACACAGTTACTTGGCTGGTTTAAAGACTCGAGATTGGAACAGCAGACTCATCATCTTAGAGAAAGCCAAATTCCGGGCGTTTATGACTATCAACCGTTTGGGTTTGGCAAAAACCCACACTGGGTTAAAAGAAAGATAGCATGAACCAAGAAGAAGCACAAAAAAATAATAATGAGACTGAAGATAAGAACCTGATGATCTGGATTTTGGAAAACGAAACTTTTAGGTCCATTCACATTCACTGTTCCTGAAGTTGGGGTCAAGAGACCAGCCAAAATCTGCAAACCACACACAACGTTACGTTACGAGTTACAACTAACACTGCACTACAAAGCAGTAAGTCTTACTTCAGAATTTTGATAATACCTTCAAGAGGGTAGATTTTCCACACCCATTGGGTCCAAGAAGCATCCAAAACTGGCCGCAAGGAATGCGAATCGAACAATCCCTAAGAACAGGTACATCCTGCGTTTGCCTTGTCGTGAATGAGAATCTCAGATTACGCCCTTCTATTGCAAAACTCTCCGCCTTATTGCCCCTGAAAAAAAAAAATCGAATCAATAAAAAAGAGGAGGAAATACAAGACTTCACCAAAACCTGTTCGAGAAAATGCCCAACTGAAAGATGGAACCTGATAATTGTACTGGGAACTGTGGCATGAAGAGGAGCAACAACACGTTCGGAGATGCTAGTAAGATAAGGGAAATTCATAGCATTCCCTATCGTTGATTGTTCCCACGCGACCGTTTTAACGTTGATATGAAATTCCTAAGCTGGTCTTAACTTTTCATGAATGGACATTTGAGTCCTCTTCTTAACAACGTGGCACGCTCTCATTAGTTACGCTTTTTAAGGTGTGACATCCTCTCTTATCTCCAGTATATGTAGAACGTTACACAGGAGATCCAAGACGCGTGGCATTGTGTTTCTCTTCATGGCGTTCTCTGCAACTCTATCCTACACCACCACCTTCCCTTCTCTTCCTCGCTTCCCTCAAATTTTGAGACCAAAGAGAGTTAATTTCCCACTGATTCGTGCAGCACAGAGTGGTGAATCAGACACCCCGGAGAGTAAGAGTGAAGCGTCATCTAAGGCTCAGTCTTCAAGTGCTGCTCCTAAGCCTCCCAAGAAACCAGTTTATTCCTGTGAGTATAGCAAACATTCAACTGACTAGTGTTTCTTAAGAGAATAAAGTTCTTCATTGATTACTGCTGCTTTTTTTTTCGGGGGCAGTGAAGAAAGGTCAGATTGTGAGGGTGGACAAGGAGAAATATCTCAATAGCATCAATGTAAGAAGGACGTTGTTTTGTCGTATTATTTATTGGCTTGGTTTCGATTGTGAACACAGACATGTCCATGTTTAATGTTTCAGTACCTTTCTGTTGGGCACCCACCTTATTACAAAGGATTAGACTACATTTATGAAGACCGTGGTGAGGTAAAAAGCAAAACTTGTCGAACTAGTTTGCATGGGGTGGCTCTGTTTTTTTATGTCATCACGGTTTAACTAATTCAATTGTGGAGAATTCTTCTAGGTCCTGGATATGCGTATATTTGAAACAGGAGAATATGCTCTTGTAAGTAACTTGCATCTGTCTATCCTATATTGTATTTGCATAGAATAGAGAAATATTTCTTAGAAACAAGGTTCTGATAAACGTAAGATTACGGCAAGAACCAAAACTAACTCTCTTTTTGCAATGTCAATGATGTTCTGTTGATCAAGCAAACCTGGGTCTATATCAATTGATTGCACGATATATGTACTTGATTCCAATTATGAAGAAATTGTCAAGAATTTTAATGTTTTATACTGAGAAAAACTCGTGCTTAATTGATAGATTGCATGGGTAGGGATTCCCACTGCTCCAGCTTGGCTTCCTACGTACATGCTTATCAAGGTACTGTTTAACTTGTTCAATTTTGAACTACTATTTCTTACTATATAAGCTTCTTGCAGGATCAGCTTAAGCAAAAACCTGATCAAGCCGAACTAGTATTTGGCCAAGAATATCTTGTTTAATTGAGTTAGACTTGTACCTGTCTTATTTTGTATTTATTACACTGAATGAGTACTGTGCTTAATAGCAGTTGATTTCCTTAAATAGTCATATAATGAATAAAATATGACTGAAATTTTCTTTATTTCTCTACAAACATAACATTTTCTTCTTTTCATTTTAGCTGTTTGTTGAAGTTCAAGTTACCTCACTCTTTCTTTTTCATTTGCAGTCAGAGAAGCTCGACTATGAGAGGCTATGACCCACAAATGCTTAATGGATTGATGATACTTTTTTTCTTACGCTGTAAGAGAGTATATAATTCAAGAATCTCTACCCCATCTATAGTGCAGACTCTGTGCAGAGTATTTCGAAGCCTTTTGAAATGTGTATCTGTGCTTCCCTGCTTTTAAATTTTAAAAAATATAAATTCTCATATGGATTTTTTAATTTCAAGAGTTTGTATAAAAAACGTAGAAACAGAAAATGGAGTCATCTGCAAAGCAAAAGCAATAGCAATCCTCTGCTGAGCAATTCTTAAGATTAAACCTCTAATTCAAAGCAAGACCAATGATCTGCAAGTTGATAAGATATGAGAATGATATGCAAGTACCATCATCAGTTGCACATGTAAAATGAAGCTGTAAAACGGAATGTTTTAGAATCGGTTGCGTTGCGGCAATACAAAAAGTATTTCAATGTCAAGAAAGTTGAAGGAATCTCTTCAATAATAAGTTATACACCGAGTAAAATAGCTATGTTCTATGTCCATAAGAGCTTGTTGTGCCTCAACCTTGTGCTTATGTGAAATAAAATAATATTTGGAACTTGAATTGATATAACACTGTAAAGTGCTTATAACAGTAGTGTAAGAGACTCGGTAACACTGGTACAATCTTGCAGATTCTTGTATAGAGATGCAACTGAAAGATAAAAAAGAGAGAGAACACTTACATCTGAGAAATGAAGGAGGGGATGTGCTGAATGAAAATATTGAACTATTATGGTAGTAAATACCTACTCTCAATGTGATGTGCAAGGAAAGAGGAGATTGTCGCATGAACTACTGCTTATGAGAAGGAGTAGTGTTAGTGCAAATTGGTTTTTGATAGGAGATTTTAGTGTTGTAAGGAGACCGGAAGAAAGGAGAGAAGAGAAAGGCAATGTCCACATAGAAGAGAAATACAGAGTTTAACCAATTCATGTGATACGGAATTATTATATTATATGTACCGATGAATGTAAGGAAATTCACATAGTATGGTGTAGGGGGAAAGATAAAGAGAATATTAGATAGAGCATTGGTGTCACAAATATAGTCAGAATGGGCAAGAAAGTGCACAATATGCATTGAATAGATGTGTGTCTAACCACTATATATGTTGTTAAAACTGACGAAAACACGAACAAGGTAGACTTCCTGAGGCATGTATATACATTATTCTTAAGGATTTATCTGTGGTGTATTGCGAAAATCTTCCAGGATAAAACAGGAACTTTCCAAATTTTCCAAGGATTTCAGAACTATTAAGGAACACTAAAAAGAGTAAATAATTATACACAGGATAATAAGTAGGAAAGGAGAAATGAGCATGAGGGAACCAGAAAGAGAGGTTTTAGAGCCTATTTTCCTTTTCTTAGGATCGGGTAACATTACCTTAGCTAGGCACCCCCACACTCTTAGGTATTTAAGATTAGGTTGATAACCTTTCCATAACTCATAAGAAGTTTTATCCATTTTCTTATGAGGTGTCTTATTTTGTAAAAAAAACATGCAATAAGAAGAGCTTCTCCCTAAAGGTTATCATGTGCACTATAACTAATAAGCATGACATTCATCATTTCTTTAAGAGTTATATTCTTTCTCTCAGCTACTCCATTGGACTCAAGTGAATACGATGGGGTTATTTCATGGATAATACACTTTTTAACACAATAGTCATTAAAGCTATGCCAAATTGTGTTTCTTTGAAGCGTTGTGATGATTAAGGAGTTGGAGCTGATAGAAAAGTTGCGGGACATGAACTTGGGTTTACATACAGGCATTGATCATATATGGTGCAGCATGTTGCGTATCACTAATGAGTTCTTAGATGAGGTGCGGGTGGAACAAGGTAAAGATCAGGAGTTGCGGTAGGTAATCAGTGAATTGGGTACCGAGAAGAGAAAGGATTTTTAGAATGGGTAAAGACGACATCCTGAGGTTTAGAGAGAGGGTGTGTGTACCTAGTAGTCGGGTTTTGAGGAAGATGCTCTTGGATGAAGGGCATAAGAGTCGTCTTAGCATACATCCAGGTATGACTAAGATGTATAAGGACTTGAAAGTGACCTTCTAGTGGACGGGTATGAAGATAGATGTGGCCGATTATGTCGCTTCCTGTTTGGTATGCCAGAAGGCGAAGATTGAGCATCAGAGGCCGGGTGGCACGTTGGAGCCTCTCGACATTCCTCAATGGAAATGGGACAGCATTTCCATGGATTTTGTCACACACTTTCCGCGGTCTGTGAGAGGACATGACTCGATCTGGGTTATTATAGACAGACTGACGAAGTGTGCACACTTTCTGGTGATTAATCAGAAGATGTCTATGGACAAATTGGCAGATCTATATGTCCGAGAAGTGGTTAGACTACATGGGGTGCTTGCGAGTATTGTGTCAGATAGAGACCCGAGGTTCAAATCAAGATTCTAGCAGTCACTACAGGACGCCTTGGGCACACAGTTGAGAATGAGCTCAGCTTATAACCCTCAAACGGATGGGCAGTCTGAGAGAATCATACAGTCGCTGGAAGATTTGCTGAGGATTTGTGTGTTAGATCACCTAGGTACGTGGAGTGACATATTGCCTTTGGTGGAGTTCACATACAATAATAGCTATCATTCCAGCATCGGGATGGCACCATACGAGGCATTGTATGTTAGGAGATGCAGGACTCTATTGTGTTGGCAGCAGGATGGGGAGTCAGTGGTGCTTGGGCCAGAATTCTTGCAGCAAACCACTGAGAAAGTGAAGATGATACAGGACCGTATGCATGCGACTCAGAGTCGACAGAAGTCTTATGCAGATAAGAGGAGGAGGCCACTTGAGTTTGAGGTGGGTGATCATGTATTCCTCAGGGTTACCCCGACAACAGGTATTGGGAGAGCTCTCAAGTCGATGAAGCTGATTCCTATATTCATCTGGTCATACTAGATTACGAGGAGGATCGGACCAGCAGCGTACGAGATTGCCTTGCCACATCACTTGGCAAATTTGCACAACGTCTTCCATGTATCACAGTTGAGGAAGTACGTGGCAGACCCTACTCATGTGCTAGAACAGAATGATGTCCAGGTGCGGGAGGACTTGACTACAGAGGGAAGGAGATCCGGACTGTGAAGGTTCTCTGGGATGAGGCAACCCAGGAGATGACTTGGGAGATGGAGGATCTCATGAGGAAGTCTTATCCTCACCTGTTTCCTGGTAAGTCTTATTTTCGAGGACAAAAACTTTTCAAGCTGGGGGGAATGTAAGACCCGTGAAAATTAATTAATTAAATAATTAATTAACTAATAAATACGAGTAGTGGGAGCCTTGATGGCATTAAATATTGATTGATATGACATGGAAAAGTACTAGCTTAAGTGGTTGAGAATACTTTAATTGTGTGAGAGGACTTGGGTTCGAGTCCTATGTATGCAAATTATGTGTTGTTTGATTTATTATTAATTTTAATATTATACATGGTCATGTTGGGTGATAACATGATTATAGAATTATGTGAATGGTCAAGAAACATGAATTGGCTTGATGGTTTAGCTTTGACTTGGCATTGGTATGGTCATGGGTTCAAACCTTGGTGAGCCAGATTTAACTTTTTTTGCTTAAAAATTAGTTGTGGGCTGTGGAGAAAACCTAGCAGAAGGGGCAGCTAAGGGGCTGAGATATTAAACCATATTCTCGTTTTTTTTTCATTAACCAAGTACTAAGGCCTATAAAAGGAAAATTTTGAGAGAAGAATAGGGTTTTGAGAGGCTGTTTTCAGAGAGTGTGGTGATGTACACGAATTCAAGGAAAAACAATGGGTTGAGAGTGAATTACAAGGGGCTAATTGAAGTGGTTATAAGGCAAGCTTTAGTGATCAAAGGAACCTTCTAGTTTCAAGGTTTAGCAAGTGGAAATCCCAGGTTAGGGGAGCTGAACCCGAAATTGTATGCTTTTGGTCATATTGCATGAATGTAATGATTTGATGTTGTGGATTTCGTGTTGTATATGTGATGAATTTGGGGTTTGGGTGATTTGGTATTGTTTCATTGAGAGTCTTACCTAATTGCATGAACATGAATGGTTTCTGCGCTAAGTATGCTACTACTGTGTAAATTTGGGGTTTTGGGGTCTATATTGCGTCTAAATCATGCTTGTAATGTCGGTACAATGTTGTCTAAATGAATTGGTACGAATTGGAGTGTGTTTGGGTGCAATTGCTGCTGTTGCGTGCGTAAAACAATGCCAAAGTCTGCAATTCTCACTCAAGCGAGCCAGACTCACCTAGGCGAGAGTTGTAGAGACACAATTTCAGGTTCTGCTCGAGCATCTCGCTCAGGCGGGGTGATTTGGTCTTGGGCGACAGGCCATCTCGCTTAGGCGAGTGTGTCTCGCCTAAGCGAGAACCCGTGTGTGTTTTGAGTGATTTGGTTGCACATCTCGCACAGGCGGGATTTATTGTTTTGGGCGAAAGTGCATCTCGCTCAGGCAAGAGCCTTTCGCCTAAGCGAGAATTCAAGAAACTAATGTGGTCCGTTTGGGGTTCGACGCCTAGGCGAGGTGTCTTAGCTATGAGTGAAGGATGATCTCGTCTAAGCGAGCGAGAAGGAGCTCGCTTAGGTGAGACTTCGTGGGGCTGCTGTTGTACTAAGACTCGCTCAAGCTCGTGAGTCTAGCTTAAGCGAAATGGACTGGGATGTGGGACTAAGGCTTTTAGCCTAAGCAAAGAGAAGTGCAGGGATACACTTCAAGGAAATTTGATAGCGTAGTATCAGATTAGTGATGTTGAACACGAGATGTGTTGTCTACAATGCTTCTAAGATATCTCAATGGTGGGTTTGCTGGTGTTCCTTGGGTTGTGGCCTAGAACGTATCCTTGAATTGTGGCTCAGGATAGGGGATAACCACGTGGCATTGTATGAGTTGTGGCCCGGAATGACTTCCCTTGAGTTGTGACTCGGGATAGTGGATGAACACAAGGAACTCTTAAGTTGTGGCTCGGGTTGGCGAGTGTTGCCGGTGCGAGTGTGCTGGTTGTGGCCAGTACGGATGGGTCCAGATGGATTGCTCTCATCAGTATTTAGCTGACGAGTTTGGTAGTCCTGGGACGTTACGGACTATGTTCGTATTTGGGAACTCCACCTGGCGTTACGGTGTGTGATCCGTAGCATAGTTCCCGCACGTGCTCTATCAGTTGGGGCCGATAGGTGTGACAGCAAGGCGCCTTGAGATACTCACTAGAAGATGTAGAACACTGCGGGCATGGTTGTGGCCATGTGGAAGGAATGGAACGAGTTTCCTTGTTGTGCATTGATATTACATGGTTGTGGCCATGTGGAAGAGAAGGAGGAGGTTACTTTGTGGTGAAATGATATCATACATGGTTGTGGCCATGAGGGATAAAAGAAGGGATTTTTCTTTTGATGAATTTTATTTTATATATATATATATATATATATATATATATATATGATTGATATATATTTATGTGTTATCTTTTTAGCTCACCCTATATGCTTGTATTTGGCGATGATCGTGTACACGGTACACGTGAGCAGATGATATTATAGATGGAGCTGGTAAGGCTTAGGCTCGGAGCGTGGGCTAGATTGGGAGTTTTTGATAATTTGTGTTTTGAATAATAATTTGTAAACACTGTGGATATTTATTATATTTTGCGTTTATAAATTATGGAATATTGGACTTTTCATAGTTTTAATAAAGTTTTAAATTTCCCACGTTTTGGGAAATGAGGTATTGTTAAATGTGACATTATTATACATTTCTCTATTTTATTAAAAATTAGTAATATCCTGACAGGATGTTACAACGCCTGGCGGCGTGGAGCGAGCCGCCAGGCGGTAGGGTCTCAAAACAGTGGCAGTAGCCACTGTCAACACGAGGCGCCTGGCGGTAGGGTGGAGTTCGCCAGGCGGTGACGAAACAGAGAGGATTCTGTTGGCGCTTGGCGCCTGGTGGTGTGAGATGCCCGCCAGGCGGTTTGGAACCATGTTTCGTCTAGCGACGCGAGAGGCACGCCAAGTGGTTTTGGTGCAAAATTGGTGTGCGAGGATGATTTGTATACAGCTTTGGGTGATGTTTTTTATGTGATGCTTTGGCTGGGGGCCCATTTACGAGTGTATCTTGTATTGGGGTAACACGTGGTCACTCTAGGTTGTAGCCTGGTGGTTTAGAAAGTCCAGTGGAGTGTACGAGTTGTGGCTCGTACGACGAGGTTTCAGATGATTGTCCTCTTTAGTACATCTGATAGAGTTTTGGTAGTCTAGGAACAACTACAAACTTATGTTCGTTTTGGGGTGCTCCACTTGGTGTCGCGGTGAGATGTTGTGGCAAAGTTATTTCCACGTGTGGACTATCATGTGGTGGCCTATAGTCGGAGGGGCGAGTAGACACTCGTGCAGCAAAGATCGATCGTTGATCTCACTCAAAGGGTATAGAAATGATAGACGTCTAAATTAAAGGTGAAAAATTGAGGAACGAAGAAAAGAGAGAAAATATTAACCCGGGTTATAATCTTGAGATGTTGTATTTACTGTTATATTTGTTTGATTTATTTAAATGAGCTCACCCTATTTGTGTGTGATTGGCGATGGTCATGTAACTTGTTACATGGGAGCAAAGGTTGATGCATGTGAGCGTGAGGATGCGTAGAGATGGAGTGGGGGAACAGTCATGGGGCTTTTACCAGCTTTATTTATGAACTATTTTGTAATGGTTTTGGAGAACTGGATTATGTTTGTAATTATTGAACGCCGTGAATTTTAATTATTATTGGCGCGTTGATTTTGGTTTTTTTTTTTTAACTTTTCCCGCATTTTGGGAAAAGAAGTTATTAATAAATGAGGTTTTACATATATTATTTTGTTTTTTTAATTTAAATAAGTAATTTTCGGCTAAGACGTTACACTCACAAAGACAAACTCTCTACCAAAATCAATACCAACAATGGGTGTCCAAATTCGAGGATACACTTGCTCCCTACATAACACCAAAATTGTGTAGATATATTACTAAAGCTCAAGTAACATTAGAGAGATGTTGATATTATCTTTTTACAATTCCATTTTTCTTAGTAGTTTATACACAACTAAATTTTTTATGTATAATTCCCTTATATTCAAAATGACTATTCATGTTAAACTCATATCCATTGTTATGCATAAGATAACCATGTGTAATTTGAATAATCATCAGCAATGGTAAGAAAATACTTATGACCATGCAAAGAAGAAACAAAGCAAGGTTCCCAAATGTCAATATGTATAAGATTAAAGGGTTTACTAGCATGAGAAATACTATAAAGATAGGGTGATTTTCTCTGTTCTGCAAGATGGAAAAACATTACAATAATTAGATTTAGCATTATGAATGTAAAGATATTTTTGTTTAAATATAGCTAATTCATCACATAAGTGTCCTAATCTATCATGCCAAAGGTTATTGTTTATAGTATTACAATTTTGAATGATAGCAATAGAATAAATATAATTATTTGGAATATTAAACACATAAAGGTCATAAATACTATCAAATATATACCAATCTTCTCTTTAAATTTTTGATTCTGAATCACACAAAAACTAGGTTGAAGAAAATTTCAATATTCAAAGAAGAAACTAATTTGAAAATAGATATTAAATTATATGTGATAAAAGGAATGGACAACGCATCTTTAAATAGTAAACTTTTATTTAATTTAACTAGTTCCATACGAGTGACAGTAACTTTAGTTCTATCAAGAAGATTAACATTTAAATGATTAATTTTCTTGTACGAAAAGAAATTATTAAGAGAATAAGAAATGTCGTCAGTAGCTCTAAAATCAAATGTCCATGTTGTTATATTCTTAGGTTTGAAAGAATTGATAGTAGAGTTATAAGTGTCTATACTAATTAAAATTCCACATGATTTTAACACTTATAATGCATGAATTGTTCATTTTATCCATTGATTCAATCTTTTTAGCTTAATATTACAAAATGAGGTATATGGAAGTACAATAAACATTCGCTTAAGTCCGCACTCATTTAAGTCTGCATTCCGCCTAAATTCGCATTTAGAAAAGAAAAATTCTCGGATCAATAATTTTGTGACTTTATTTTCAGAAAAAAAATCACGTAGTCATTTGATAACTATTTTCAATTCGTTCACATGTGGTTACAAATTGACCATTATGTAGGATGCAATTAAGGGTGAAGAACACACTTTTAGCTTGATTTAACTAATTTGATGGTAAATAAGGAGAATCTCTCAACTCACTCATATGAATAAAATAAAATAGCAAGTTCCTCTGGTAACAGATCTCTTACATCTCATATCTCTCATATTTTCACAATCTCTACAAATTTCTGAAACTCATAATATTTAATATTGTAATTAAATGATCCCTAATATTCCATATCGTAATATGACTCATAAAACTTCATAAATCCGCATTCCAATAAAATCCGCATCAAACTCTCAAGATCAAACTGAGGACTTAAGCGAATGTTTACTAAAGATAATTATGAAATTAATGATATTTGATGTATTTCAATGGATTTTGGAGAAACTAATTATGGTGTAGTTGAGCCATAGAAATTGGCAGTGAGCACTCCAGACAACAAAGAAAGAATTCAAGCTTTGGCCTTGTAGTTGGGCAATGACGCTTTGGTGTTGAGCCACACAAGAAAACCCTCAACATAAAGAGACCTAGAATACTAGATTATGGAGTTAAGCCATCAAAGAAACCCTCCAAGGGAGGTACCTTCAAGTCTTGGCCACCAGAACGTTGAGTTAGAAAGAAAACCCATCTTGAGAGGAAACCTTTGTTGTTGAGCATCAACTGGATAAAGTTGAGCGCTGGCCTGGAACTCTATAAAAACAGAGCATCATCTTTGTTTTAGATATCACTTTCATAGCTTCTTTAGGCATTCTCTTTGTACTAAATTGGAATATCTTGTCTAGAGACATAGGGGAGGCGCAACATGTAACATCTCATCCGGATATTATGAATTTACTTATTAAAATAAGATAATAATATTAAGTGCTCATTTAATAAGCTCCATTTTCCAAAACATGGGAAATATAAAACTTTTATTACATTTGAAGTTAACTCAAATCCATAAAATTTAAAACTCAATTATAATGTCTACGGGTAGTAATATGAAATATTACAAATTCTTTAAAAACTCATAAAATATAAAACTCTGAGAAAGTCCTCTCCCAACTAGTCTCACTCCGGCTCTATGTCTCACCAGATCCACCTGCAACATCGACTGCTCCCCTGTACCACGTACACGATCATCGCCAAACCAAAGTAGATAGGGTGAGCTAACAAGATAAAACATATGCATCAATTTATATAACAAAACACACACAATCCAAGGATCCTCATCCTTTGATCTCATATCACATGGCCACCACCATGTAATCCATGTTCTACGTCTTTGGTTGATAATCTCAAGCTATCGTTATTGTCCAACCTACAAGCCACCACTTGTAGAACGCATGCGGGAACACTCGCTATTCCGAGCCACAACTCAAAGAATGCTCGTGTTACCCTTTATCCTGAGCCACAACTCCATGAATACTCCAGCATCTGACCCTTGAGATATCGCCCAAAGCCTCGTAGACCACGCACATCCAAAGCAGGCAAAACACAATGTCTGCTTCATCAAATATTGCCTGTCGCTCCACACGAGTCGCCAAGTGCAAAAGGCTTTCAGACCGCCTGGCGGGGGACACATGCCGTCAGGCCCCAAGTGCCTTTGATGCTACTGTTTCCACAAGTATCTCCTAGCGGGACAACCTTTATCGCCAGGCGCAACACGCTTCACTTTTCTACTGGTTTTGTAGTCATCGCCTAACGGTCAAACATCACCGTCAGGCGCTACAGGCGGTTTTTGGAAAAATTCCCAGAAACACGAAATTCAACAAAAATAAACATTGATCATGCGATAGCATATGATACAACATACATTTAATTATTAACCAATTAAAACGACGTTAATCAGCTCCCCTAACCTGGATTTCTTGCTCCAAAAGTGTGCAAAGTTTTGAGTCCTTGATCCTAATAGGCCTTAGATCTTGATTCCTCCTTCAAGACACCTTCTCACTTTCACTGTTCTCTCCTTGCACGCACTCAAACACCCTCTCTACAACACTCACGTTTTGGTAGCTTCAGGAACCCTTTCTCCCCTCTCACAATGCCCTTAATTGGTTAATTACCAAGCCTTAATGGTGGTTTAATGACCCAAAACGAAAATTATCATTACATTGGGTTTAATTGTCATTCAATGACCCTTTTATGATGGTTTGCCAGCCCCCTTGGCTGCTAGGGCTTCCTTGCCCTTTCACCTTCATGCCAAAGGAAATTTTGGCAAAAAGAAAGTTAAATTTGGTTCCACCAAGGTTCAAACCCATAACCATTCCAACATTCAATTCAATGGGCCACCATTCAACCAATTCATGTTTCATGATAATTCTTACCATTCTATAATTATATTACCACTCAACATGATCAAGCATAATTATTAAAAATAATTATAAATTAAATAACACATAAATGGCATACATAGAACTCCAACCTAAGTCTTGTCATAAGACCATGTACTCTCAACCACTTGAGCTAATACTTTTCCACATCATACATGTCAGAATTAAATGCCATAAAGTCTCCCACTAACTGCATTTATTAATTAATTATTTAATTAATTAATTAAATTTCACGAGTCTTACACAACAACTCCAAATGCTTCTAATATTTTCCATCATTACGAGGAGTTGAACTCTCATGTGTTGAGGTTGGATGTAATTGATCCCCACTCTCTGTATTGCTACATCTTTAATAATCATATATGATTTCATTCCAATGTTTGTGATTTGGTTTATGCTTTATTGATTGGATGAATTGATCACTCATCTTATCTCACTGATTTAGATTGAATTGGAAAACTAATCTTTAATTGTGATCTAGTCGAATCACCTTTTGCTTTTAGATGCTATGAACAAATCTAAGGCTCTAACTGGATATAGAATCTTGCACTTAAGGCAAGGATTCATTCAATCAGAAGTTGAGGAATCACTCTAAGTTTGAAGTCCTTAGGCTCCAAATGTTAGGAATGGATCTAGAATCACCTTAGAGAACTCTCAATATATTTGTATGACCTGCATATTAAATAAATAAAGATCAATAGCATTGAAGCAGGGGAATGTGAAATGAAATCTATCCTCAACACGTTTTTACTATTGTATTCCTCAAAAACTCAATTAGTTATGTTTTTTATAATCATTAAAATTACAACAAACATTGTTCTATCGAATCTAACTCAGATTTGAATATTGGAATATCTTAATAAATCCCTATAGATAGACACTTGATTGATACTACAAACACACCCAGTACACTTGCTAAAACTTATTTGAATTAGTCGTTGTTGGGGATTTGGATAAGATAATCAAATTATATTGTTGAATAATTGCATGATAATCACACTTACGACTTGGTGAAATTGCCTAAGGGCAAAAGGGCATTGGAAACTAGGTGGATTTTCAGGGTGAAACAAGATTCAAACTCTACACTTCCAAGGTACAAGGCCAGATTAATGGTGAAAGGTTTCAGACAGAAAAGGGTGTTGATTTCAATGAGATTTTCTCACCTGTGGTGAAAATGTCATCCATCAGAACCGTGCTAAGTTTAGCTGCTACTCTTGATTTGGAGGTTGAGCAGATAGATGTGAAGACAACTTTCCTTCATGGTAATTTAGAGGAAGAGATATACATGAAGCAACCTGATGGTTTTCTTGTTGAAGGCAAGAAAGATTATGTGTGTAGGCTAAGGAAGAGTTTATACGGTTTGAAGCAAGCTCCAAGGCAGTGGTATAAGAAGCTTGAGTCTTTTATGTGTGAGCAAGGTTACAAGAAGACTACTTATGATCATTGTGTCTTTGTTAAAAGTTTTTCTAGTGATGACTTTATTATCCTGTTATTATATGTTGATGACATGCTTATTGTTGGGAAAGATATTTTCATAATTGACAGGTTAAAGAAGACACTTAGTGAGTCTTTTGCCATGAAAGACATGGGAGCTGCTAAAAGGATTCTTGGCATAGGTATCTCACGTGATAGAAGAGAAAAGAAGAACAAATACCAATGAGACCTGAGCCTAACCACATAAGGTATTGACACCACTCTCAACCCAAAACCTTAAGGCAATGGATTTATGGGTCTTTATTCTTATATAGTGCTCTACTTTCTCATTTCTAGCCAATGTGGGACTTAGACTCACACTTGGATTCCTAACAATTTCCCCCTCAAGGGTGAGTCCCTTCAACCACATTCCTTAGAAATGAGAAAGTAGAGCACTATATAAGAATAAAGACCCACAAACCCATTGCCTTAAGATTTTGGATTGAGAGTGGTGTCAATTTCTTATGTGGTTGGTGTAAGACCCGGGAAAAATTAAATAATTAATTAATTAATTAAGTGGATAGATGTGGGTAAGGGGAACCTTTAAAGTAATAAATGCGGGGTGTATGACGTGGAAAAGTGCTAGCTCATATGGTTGAGAGCACCTTAATTGTGCGAGAGGACTTGGGTTCGAGTCCTATGTATGTTATTTTTTTTTGTGTTAGTAAATTTGTATTATTTTGTGTATATTAAAACGTGTGGTGGATTTTATAATTATTGAATTGTATTGGTTAGTATGAAATATGAATTGGTTGCATTGGTTAGGCATTAAGTTGGCATGTGCATGGGTGTGGGTTCAAACCTTGGAAGACCCAAATGAAACTCTAT
>Ga0214543_1003594_pt1 | contig 29987 bp, 23 predicted proteins | sample CNSS2metaG_FD_160094 | JGI IMG/M metagenome (GOLD analysis project Ga0214543, IMG submission 160094) | Root nodule microbial communities from cowpea collected in UCLA plant growth center, Los Angeles, California, USA - CNSS2 | ecosystem: Host-associated > Plants > Roots > Nodule | place: USA... | reverse complement strand
GACACCTACGATCCCTATTCTGCCCCTCCCTTCGCCGGATCCTCCCAGCCCCAACCCCAGCGAACCCCCAACTCCAAGCCCCCTCCCCCTCCCCCCTCCCCTCCCCGCGCCTCCACCTGGGACTTCCTCAACTTCTTCGATAACTCTGACGACAAGTACTATCCCCAACCTCATTACACCCCCACTCCCAGCCGCGACTCCAGGGAGCTCCGGGAGGAGGAGGGGATCCCCGATTTGGAAGACGAGGATTACCACCACGAAGTCGTCAAGCAGGTTCACGGGGATCAGAAGCTCGTCGACCCCAAGCCTGAACCCCCGAACCCCCACCACAACCACCTCCACGACGAGGACGATGATGAAGAGGAAGATGAAGATGAGGTGGAGTACGAAGTTCACGTCGTCGATAAGAAAGTCGTTGATGCCGATAATGATGCCAACAACAAGCCCAAGGACCACGCCGCATTCCGGAGCCGCCGCCCTGGCTCCCGGAATCCCCTCGAGGTCGCCAAAGAGATTCAGGATCTCTTTCAGAGGGCTTCTGATTCCGGTGCCCTAATCGCCAAGATCCTCGAGGTGGGGAAGCTTCCCCACAATCGAAAGCACGCCGCCTATCAAGGTGAGTCGAGTCTGGATTACTTTTGCTCTTTCCATTTCTCTCTGTTCTCTCACACCATTCACATTTCGCAACTCTTGTTATTCCAGCTTCTTCCAAGATGTTACAAGTTGTTTCTCCCTCCCTGTCTCTTATTTCCTCCCAACCCTCTACTTCTAAAGATGCCGAATCCGCCTCTAACGTGGATCTTGATGCTGATCTAACAACTGGAGCACGCAATCTTTCCTCGACACTGCATAAGCTCCTACTTTGGGAGAAGAAACTCTATAATGAAGTTAAGGTATGTCAGTCTTCAGTCTTGTTTCGTTAGTCGCCAATCTCGTTCCCTTGGTTTTAGTTTCACTTCCAAACCATCTAATTTTTTTTCCCGTTTTGAAAATTTTCAATGTTAAGGAGGTTTGCATTCGCTTCGCTTCTCTAGTATAATCCATTCTAAGAATTTGAGAAAAATCAATTGAGGACTAATCCCAACAATGTTAACCAGTGTTTACGTGTTTCCACAAAGCTTTTCCAACGTTCGGTTGTTTGCAGGCTGAGGAAAAGATGCGGGTCATCCATGATAGGAAGTGTCGCAAGCTGAAGCGTATGGATGATAGGGGTGCTGATTTTCATAAAGTTGATGCGACTCGGACGTTGATTAGGAGCCTGTCCACAAAAATAAGAATGGCAATTCAGGTTGTGGATAAGATTTCTATGACTATAAATAAGATAAGGGATGAAGAACTGTGGCCACAGCTGAAGGAATTGATCCAAGGGTATGTGATGTTAAAAAGTTATCGTTCTTGTTATTTGTTCTCTGTACAAAATGTCACTCTGTTCATGATGGTGGGCTACATGTTATGCGTGGGTGGCAAAACAATCCCATATCTATAATCCAATCTAAGCCTTCTATCTCCCCGTGTTCAGCAATCCATTGGATTATCAAGTTATTGAAAATGGATCAAGTGTTTCTTCCTATTAGGTTTGAAAGTCAATGTCTTCTCCCTACTGCCTATCCACCACTAGGTGATCCGCCCATAACAATCTTGCAAATTTCAATTGTAAACCATTTTTTTTAAACATAGCATCTTTTTAAATGGATGGGTTGAATGATTCTAATTAAATGGGTCATGGATGGAATGGACTTTGTCAATACATTTCCATAGATCATAGATAGATCAATGAAATCCGAACCGACCCCAGAGTACTCTTATCAAAACCATCCAATTGACGCGTTACCTTTATTTCGCTATAAGCATTTTTTGAAAATATTTGAAAAAACTTTAGGGGTCAACTTATCTGTTCTCTGTACAAAATTTGATCTTTTATTATCTTGCAAACGGGAAGACCAGTCAGCTGGTAGTGTCAGTATTCTGTAGTCAAAGTAAAAGCACGGCGACCATGTCTAAAGGGGTAGGAGTTTAGGATTTGTTCTCATTGTATAGTGAATAATCGTGAATTTCCAGGCTTGTTCAGTGGCACTTTCCACTTTAAGCGTTTTGTATATGTTATGTGCCGTAAGGCATTCACGAAATATTTATTGAGGTTCCATTCCATCGGCATCAAACCCTCTGTATTTTAACCCGTATGAAATGGATTGAAATGTATGCATGGTTCCTCAGAATTCTTTGATAGCTATGGTGAATTGAATATCCTGAGGAAATTCAACCAGGCCACCTGCAATCTGTTGATAGCTTAAATATCGGTTCATCTTCTAAGACCTTTGCTGATAATTTTTATAAATCTTGCTATTTATTCTTGTGCATACTTATAAATTCCAACCGTATAATCTTTATAATTTAGTGGCTCATCTGACCTATTATTAGATCATTTTGTGCTTTTGCTGTCGTCCAGTGGAATAACCCCTTTACATGGAAATGATGCAACCCCCCAATAGCTTTTCTGAAAAATTATTACTCCACAATCTACAGTAGGAACCTGTAAACCTTGAAATATGCATACCCTGTCTATCCTTGTTCTAGTGGATTGAGCACTTGAATTCAGTATTAGGTGTCATTTATTGCTCCATCCACTTCTTGGTTGCACACAAGTTGTGATATTGTCGCCCATGCCCCTTTTTTTCTCTTTTTAAGTTTTTGTATCTTTAACTAATGCTCTCTTTTTTTTTCTTTTGAAGTAGCTAATATTTTTACTTGTTTTTTGCAATAAGACATGCATGTGAGACATCCGTTCATGCATAGTATGTATGGGATAAACATTTTGCCTTTTCTCATAGTGATGTAATTATCGTCTGAGGATTTCTAGGATGCCTGTGCTAATTTTTCGTGTTTGTATGGTGCAATATGACATTCTTATCTTCAGGTTGACTAGAATGTGGAAGTCCATGCTTGAATGCCATCATAATCAGTGTGAAGCTATTAGAGAAGCCAGAATTCTGGGTTCCGTGGGATCCAGGATAAAGAGTGGTGATAGTCATCTTCAAGCAACCAAGCAACTTGAACAAGAGCTCATCAATTGGACTTTCCAATTTTCTGGCTGGATAAGTGCCCAGAAGGGTTATGTTAGAGCATTGAATAATTGGCTGCTGAAATGTCTCCTGTACGAACCTGAAGAAACACCTGATGGCATAGTCCCCTTTTCCCCTGGTAGGATTGGGGCTCCGCAAATATTTGTAATATGCAATCAGTGGTCCCAAGCTTTGGATAGAATATCTGAGAAGGAAGTTGTTGATTCCATGCATGTATTTACGATGAGTGTGCTTCAGATATGGGAACAAGATAAGCTAGAAATGCATAGGCAGATGAACCAGAACAAGGATCTCGAGAGAAAGGTGAGAAATATAGATAGAGATGACCAGAAGCTACAGAAGCAAATTCAAGCGTTAGAGCGAAAGGTGCTTCTGCTGTCTGGGGAAGGTAAAGGTCTCTCAGTTTCTGAGAACATCATTTATCAGAGTGACAAAAGCAGTAGCCTACAAGCTAGTTTGCAGCGCATTTTTGAGGCCATGGAGAGATTTACTGACGAATCAGTGAGAGCTTATGAGGAGTTACTACAACGTAGTGAAGAAGAAAGTGCCGCCCGAAATCGTGAATAGTTGGAATCATATCTTTGCCATTTTCCGAGAATAGAGACATGCTGGTCTCCTTCTACTAACTCTTCTTTACAGCAGAGCCTTGGGAAGAGGAATTGGGCTTGACTTCTCTCTATGATGCTGAGAGTTGCATTGGTGCTTTAATGCTTGGATACAACAGAAAGAGAAATTTGAGGTGTGTGGCGCAGAGTTGCGTTTTTTTGGGTACTCGGTGCTGTAAAGCCAGCCAGCCATACAAGTTTGAGCTACCAAAAATCAGGGGAGCCCACAAATTTTAACGTCTAAAGTTGAATGTTCTTTCTTTCTACATTAGAAAATAGCAGAAATATATGGTTAGATGAAGGAGGGAGTTTGAGGTATATAATATAACAACCCCTGCAAGTCATGAATGGTATAGAAAGGTGCTCAAAGTGAAGAAGCTGTACAATCGGGGAATTTTACTGATACGCAATTGGAACAAGCCTCGTTCGCGTGATGAACGTAGCTACCTCTCTGTCAGCTGGAGTGACGCATGTCACTGAATGCATGGGTGTTTATTGGTTCCTGTAAAAAAATTATGTTCATTTCGTAAAAATATTCATTTTCAACTTAAATTATTGTACAGATTACCTATTAGCAGGCTTAACAAAAAGCATTTTAGAATAAAATATCTTTGTAGCCCATTTGAGATTCATGTTCGTTCTTCAACTCAAATAAATTCCGGAGATTTGTTCAGATTTCAAAGAGCGAAAAGAAAACACCGTTCATGGGGCTCTTTCGTGGCCAAATTTGTTTACGATAACTGATTCATCACGATTATATTAAAAAGTGGGTCCAGTTGAATTAATTTATTAACTAAACTCACAATTTAGTTTACGAAAGTGGCAATTTGTGGAATTTGTTGCTTCTAAGTCTATTTTTTACGATTTAATATCCGCAGAACTGAATATATTACTTTCAGAGTTTCTCTGGCAAAGAAAATTGAGTTGAAATTAATTGTATACAAAATTGACCTAAAGTTATGACTAAAAATAAAATAATTGTTATTTAGTTACTTATTAGCTTTTATTTATTAAAAGAAATGTGTACCTATATTTTTTTTCTTTTTTTAATATTATTTGAAGAATATGCAGAAGAAGAAAAATATCCCAATCTTATTTTTTATATTTTATTTCTCTTTTTAAGAGTGACCGTTGAATGTTAGTGTTATCATGATGAAATTGAACTAAAATATTTAATTTTTACTTGTTATTACATGAAGCCATTTGGGAACTTTATCATCTCAACATTATGATGCATAGCAATTAAAGATTGAATTTTTCATTATTTTTCTACAATCGATTAATATTTTCATATCATATCAGTTCCACAGTAACCGTTCTTATATCAAGTTCTAATATCATTATTTTTCAGTAGTGCTTATCAATGTTCTTGATCAAACAAGTACGTGTCTATGTGTAATTTTGGTCGTGCAATTAGGATTAACCACCTCATAATTCTCGATTAAAAGTTTAAACAGTTTAAGCCTAGAGATTTAATGTACTATCACTATTGTTTTTTCTATATGTTTTTTTTCTTTTTTCAAGATGCTTCTGAATTGATGTTAAAATTATTTAGAAATTCAAATTCCCTCACGTTAATTATGTATATCACATTGATTTCACATAATTTAAACAAATAGTTAGATTTTTTTTTTCACGAAAATAAAATAGCATTCATTGCCATAAAATATCTTGAATCTTTTACAAAGGGTAAGAATGGATGCTACACCCTCTTAGAAGTGCATTACATTTTTTTCCTCTAACAAAACAAACCTTCCCTCAAACATGCTAGATTCATTCTTTAATAATCAAAGTTAACCTACTTTTGTTGTCTTAATAATTTCGGTCGTTTTTGTGTTTCTTTTTTAGTTTAGATAAAATTATCCACATATTAAATTTAGTTTTTATCAGCTTCTTATTATGTCTTTTTGAGTTATAGAAATTAAGGATAATTTTATTCTTCTCGAGATTGTGAGATTGATATATAAAGCTTCTTTCTCAAATAGATCATAATGTTGAGCAGTGACTTTTCATTGATGAGGAAGATTTTTTATTTAAAATTATGTTATTTATTCTTTTGGTAGGTTCCACAGTTTTTTTCTCACTTCTCTGCAATTTTCTTTTTATTTTTGGAGAGTTTTTTTTTTCATCCTTTCAATTTTATCTTTTCCATTCAATATAGTAAAACTTTATTCTCATTCATATTTTGCGCACCTTTTTTGATTCCAAAACAAATCTAAAGAAACACACCATTAATACATTGCATTTTGTAGACCCATAATGAGAAGGTGCAGAGGTGTTTTCAAGAAATAGGACTGTGACTACTGCAATCTACGTGCCACCCTACACAACTGAATTATTTTGACATGATGTTCTTGTTTTTACCTTTTACACCCATTATTCACACACGGTAATAATATTTTCTCTCTAAAATTTGTATCATTTAATTGCATTATTTACCCTTTAGCAGCTAACATTCGGTTTTTTCTCATATCACAGAGTGGGTGCTTAATGCTTACGCCAAAGATTATTACTTTTTTTGTCCTTTATACACTTTCTAAACAAAATTGAACTGTCTTTAAGCAAAAGGTAGCAGATCACAATTAGCCCAAAATGACATTGCTTATTATTAAATTTCGACAGGAAAATTGCTATAATTATATCTACAATAATTAATCGTACATAGTATGAAGTTACATTCTTTTCTAAATAAGGATAAACATTGTTTTCATGTAATATATATTGTATAACTCTATCTTTATTTTTTTTATTATTATTATAAAGATGTAATTGTGTCTAAGTTTTACGGTTCGTGTTGTACGCTGCACTCCAAGTGAAACGTACAAAAAGTTGGGGTGAAGTGTACGAGAATTAGTGATTGAGTCCTAGGATTATGCTTGTCTAATAACCGTAAGAAACGGACACGACAAAAAAAATTGTAAGTAATTATGCTAATGCTTTTACCCATGAAGCACCAAGGAGTTTGAAGTGAGTTAGGATAGTTTTTGTGCTTGTGGAAAACAAATATCTATTTGAAGAGTTGTCTTTTTTTCTTGTGTTGTGGAAGAGTAATGGCAGTAACACCAACCCAATAAAAGAAGTGAAGAAAAGGAAAAAACTTGACTTGGTTAGAACATGCATCTCAGTGTTTCCCTACAAAAGGGTAGTGAAAGGCAGCACGTGATCCGTGGTTGCCAGAATAATAGAGAAGCGTTTAAATGCAGCTTTGAGGAAGTTAAGTAATGGAATTTGCGAAGAAGGTTCTCTACGTTGACTCCCTTGAAACTCCTAGGTTTAATGCGAAGTAATTATTGTGATAAAGAAAAATTGAGGGAGGATTAGTGGGAAAGTGTAAGTGAGGATAGTTAAAAAGCGTGGGTAAACGGAGGGAGTGTTTATAAAAAGAAGATAAATAAATGAAGCGAAAAGCATTGATTGGGTTGGTGCGAGGAAGCAGTGGTTAAAGAGAGAAAGAAAGGTGAAAGGTGAAAGGTGAAAGGTTGGATAAATAGAAATATAGAAATATAGAAATTAGAATAGAATAATAAGGAGTGAAGCAGAGAGAGGGTGCAGTGGAGGATTGAGTTGTAATAAGTAAACAGTGATTAGTAATTAAGCAACAGTGGTGGAAGAGAAGGGAAGGGATGCGAATGAAAGGTTGGATAGAATAGAATAGAAACAGAGAAGGAAGGAACTAAAAAAAATTGCGGAAAGGGGAAATCAGAGGAACGCAGAGTCGAGATCTGATGATCGGTGATAATTGGTGAAGAGAGAGAGAGAGAGAGTGAAGATGGGTTGCTGCCAATCGTCGATGCTGCTGAGAGTGGGGGAGAGAGAGACTCACCCGGAGAGGGAAAAGGAAAGGGAAAAGGAAAAGGAGAAGGAAAGGGAAAGGGAAAAGGAGAAGGAGAAAGACCAGGCCTACGGAACCCACCGGAGGAGTTCTGCCGGAGAGGGGGAGGGAGATGGGGACAAAGACGGTGTCGATTTCTCCTTCGCCGAGTTCTCGCTGCCGGAGCTCAAGGCGGCCACCAACAATTTCAGCTCGGAGTATATCGTCTCGGAGAGTGGCGAGAAGGCGCCTAACCTCGTCTACAAGGGTCGCCTCCAGAACCAGAGCCGTTGGATTGCGGTCAAGAAGTTCAGCAAGGCTGCGTGGCCGGATCCCAAGCAGTTCGTCGAAGAGGCTTCCGGCGTCGGCAAGTTGCGCCACCCACGGCTCGCTAATTTAATCGGTTACTGCTGCGACGGCGATGAGAGGCTCCTCGTTGCGGAGTACATGCCCAATGACACTCTCGCCAAGCATCTCTTCCACTGTATCATCTTCTTCTTCTTCTTCCATTATATCTCTTCCTTTTTAACTTCTCTCTTGTGTCTTACTTCCTTCTTCCTTCCTTCAGGGGAAACTCAGACTATTGAGTGGGCCATGCGCTTGCGGGTGGCTCTGTACATCGCACAGGCTTTGCATTATTGCAGTTCAGAGGGGCGTCCCCTGTACCACGACTTGAATGCTTACCGTGTTCTCTTCGACCAAGAAGGTGATCCTCGTCTCTCTTGTTTCGGTTTTATGAAGAACAGCAGGGATGGCAAGAGTTATAGCACCAATCTTGCTTATACACCTCCTGAGTATTTAAGAAACGGTAACTAACCGCCTTCTCGCTATTTATTTACTTTTGTAACTCTCACCAATTACGTTTCTCTATGTTCAAATTATTCCTTTTGTGTTCTATTATTACAGGAAGGGTCACCCCTGAAAGTGTCATTTACAGCTTTGGAACTGTCCTTCTAGACCTCCTCAGTGGCAAACACATTCCTCCCAGTCATGTAACTGCCTTCTATCCTTTTACCTTTCTCTTCGCCTTACTACTTTGCACATTTTTTTAACTCTATCAAACTCTCACCTTCTGCATAAGTAATGTCAACTGCTACTTCTCTCGGGAGTATTTCTTACCCTATCAAAATAGCTTCGCAAGCAGGATTAACTTTAACCAATTCATTGCTCTATTTTTAGACATGTTGTTTAATTTGGATATATCTTTCATTTGCCTGCTTAACTACCAAACATAGGATGGACAAATCATTAAATCTACAAATGAAACCTCCCTTCCCTGAATCAACTTGCCCTTTTCACCACCAGTTGATGAATTAATTGTCTCATATTCCCACATATCATTAAAAGCTTTAAATGCTTCTATGTTTTTAATTGTGGCATTTTAATCTTAAACATGTAATTCTTTGTTCCAGTGTTTTCCCTGCGGATCTTGGCTGTTATTGTGTTTGCAAGTGCTTGTTATATTACCTTATAAATGATATCATAATATAGTACAATAAATAAACCGTGAACATTTACTCATGACAACTCAAGGTATGGCAATCATTTTCTTTGATTAATAGCTAAAAATGGAAGTTGCAGATGCTATTATAGGTACATGACTTTAACATCAGTTATGGATGCTGACTTGTTCAATTAGTTTTTTTCATTGGTGCCATATGGAGTTATCGGATTTTGTTTGCAGGCACTTGATATGATACAGGGGAAGAACATTATGCTCTTAATGGATTCACATTTGGAGGGAAAGTTTTCAACTGAAGAAGCGACAGTGGTTGTTAATCTTGCCTCCAAATGCTTGCAATATGAACCGAGGGAGCGGCCTGATACAAAAGATTTGGTCACAACACTTGCCCCATTGCACACAAAACCCGATGTACATATTCCTTCTTTAACTTGATAACAAAGCATATTTTTTACTGAATACTGGGATTGAAACTTTATTGCTTCAACAGCCCTACCAAATATTCCATCGTTCACATGAATTAGGCTTCATGTTGGATGTCGAAGTTCCTAAATGTCTAATATTTAAGTTCTCTGCTCGTGATATTTAATATTTCTTTCTTTAATTACTCACCGCATAATGAAATCTACTTGGTTGGTGTAACTTAGCTCACCGTCCTCAAATTACATTAAACATGGCAATCCAAATATTAGACTGTGTGATTTACAAATGTTCATTTTGAATCTGATTAGGATTTCTTTAGGCCCTAAACTTCTCTTTCTTGAGATGATATAATATGGTAAGGGTTGTGTATAAGATAGTTTATAGATGTTTGATAAGTCAAGTTCTCAAACTGCCAAAGTGATTGGTCTATTGTTCTAGCTGATTAAGAAGTTCAGTTAGGAAAGAGTTAGTCATCTTTGTTGGTTTGGTCCTTGTTTAAGAGTTATTCTATATCTATTTCATACTATGATATTGTTACGGAGTATCCATCACCTTCAGTGATGACTAATCTCTGCGCAAGAACCTAACTGGTCACCTTTAGTGAGGTCTCCTCCCAAAAAATAAATCTTTAATGTATTACTATTAGTTTGTTAGTTTTAAATGATAAAAGAAATTTTGGTAATTTTTCTGATATGATGTTATCTAGAAATACACACAATATGACCTTGAAGAAACCTGCACATTGCATACATCTATCTCATAAAGAGATCAGTCAAAGCTTTTTATCTCTACCTAGTTCTTTGATTGAAGTATTAATGAACTTTAATCTACATCCACGACAAAATTCACTATCTCAAAGATTACAAACGAACTTTCTCTGAGTGAACTCTTGCTCAACTCTCATAGTTTTCTGTTTTTTCAATTTAACTCACAACTCATAGTTAAGTATCAACTAGGTTCCTATCTATAGTATGTAACCACCATAACTAACTTTTGTAAAAGGTGCCTAAATATGTGGAGAAGACACTTGAATAGTGCTTCCCCACTAAATATAGTATGTAACCACCATAACTAACTTAGTTCTGAGTTGAAGTGTCACTTAGGCAATTGCTCTAGGAAATACTAATTAGTTTTTGTAAAATGCGCTAAAATATGTGGAGAAGACACATGAATTGTGCTCCCCCACTGTTGAGTTGAAACGTCAATTAGGCAACTGCTCTGGGCAATACTAATCTCAGAAGAAGCCAAGAGACTAGATGATCCACATCCACTGAGATTATCCACCACATTTGTTGAAGATGCACTTCTCTACTAGATGGTCTAGTGAAGTTAGATGGCCTAAGAACCTTAAGAAGAGTTTACTGAACCAATCTTCTTACTGATGTAGTTGTTTGAGTTTGGGTTGAGCTGTGTGGTTCAACCCTTTTTTTGAAAAGAAACACCATCGGGATGGCTCAATGCTTCTTCTTTACACTAACCAGTGCACACGATTCGCTTTGGACTGTCACTATGCAATGCCCAACGTGGCTGCCATGAGCCACCATGTGAAACCCAGCTCGTCATCACCATGTTGCGGCTGCAGGCTATCCAACATACTCAATCATATTGGATAAACTCTTTTACCTTAATTTGGACTTAAGCTCCTGGTCAATCTTAAAGTCAAATTCAAAAACTAACTTGTAAAGTGAGAACTATCAAAGCCTTATAAGGATTACACAAGCCTTATCACTAGTTGATTTGAGATCTTAATACACTCCTTTCGTCCCTTATTCAATAACTACGTTCTCTCAAGCCTAAAATTTGACATATAGAGTGTAGATAAATACAAGTGGTCCAAAATGAATCTATGATAAGTTTTGATATTTTCTTAAAATTTAGGATTAAAGCCTAACTCAATCATACAATAATGACTTGTGAAGTGTGAATTTTGCTTGAACTTTGTGAGGCCTATTTAGGTAATATCTTTAGGTAATGTTGGACTAAACACATTGCTTAGTACTGCAATTAAGGAAATACCAGAAGAAGTTGCATTTAAGGTGGATTTGGAGTGAGTGAGTGATTTCAGTTAAGGTGGCTTTCTAACACTCTTTTCATGCCCAAGGCTGTGTAGGTGACCCAAAAATGAATATAGGATAAACTTAAGTACTATTTTAGAAAACTTTAATCCTACGGAGTTGGCTTTTAGAAAACTATCCAAGCCTTATAAACACTACTTTAGCCATATTTATGTGGAATCTCGACACCACATGCTCATTATCTAATAACAAAATCCCTCCACATCTAAGAACATATATTTAGACCATGGACAAGACAGTTGGTCCAATAAGGAATTGATAATAGACTCGAGATTGCAATTAAGGTAACTCATAAATCCTCACACTCAAAGCTGTGGCTTAAGAGCATGGCAATGTAGGTGGCCTAACAGCGAGTCAAATTACCGTCTTAGAATAAAAACCTCCCTCTTGCCTAGAAATAAATATCTAGACTGTGTAGAAATACAGGTGACTAAGTAAGAAATTTAGGATAGATTGATCCATCTTAAAATTTGGGTTTATTGCCTAATGGAATCCCCAAAATCATCTTGTTAGGAAACGATTATACGAGATTTATAAATTATAACTGTAGGTGACAGGAAACTAAATACATACGTTCAAGGCTAAAATTAAGACAACCCCAAATAGGCCAAAGGGCAAGCCAAGGGTAATCAATCAATCACAATTAAGGTGGTTTCAACGCTAAGAAACAAATTATAATTCATATTATTCAATCATTTTATGTATAGGACAATCTAGTACTTGAGTCCTACCTAATGGATGACCCAGTTGTTAGACTTGCATGATTCCAAGGTTTGAGCTTATGTCATTTATCCAGTTGAATGACATTATGACCGGTACAAAATTTTCTTTGGTTGCCATTGGACTTCAATGAGCCCGATGCTTCTTTTAGGGTTGGATGTACTTGCAGCTGGAAAATTCTCAACCAGTATATAGTATGTATGATCTTCATGCCTATACACTGAAGATTTTGAACATATAGCAATCACAAAATTTAGATATCTATCCATAAATTTTAACTTTGCATTCATGCATGTCATGCAAGAATGTGTTCAAGAATAACAAAACTAGTGCCCAAGCCAAGGTAATTCTATGCAATGCTGAGCGTGACTAAACAAAGTTCTTCCACACATAGTATTTATTATTTGACGTGCATGCAACTGTTTTATTGTCTTTCCCGCTTATCATGTATTTATCAGCGTACAAAAGTAGAAAAGGGATTGAAGGTGCATGGTGAGGTGTAGCAATGCCAACATCTCTCACTTGATATGGAAATATATCCGTGTTAAACGGCAATGTAGTTATATGGAAGGAAATAAGCAGCAATAATTGTAGTTGATTATTAATATTACGTGCTTCAGGTTCGTTCTCACATCATGCTTGGAATTCCAAAGCACGAGGAAGCTCCATCAACCCCACAACGTCCTCTTTCAGCAATGGGAGAGGCTTGTTCAAGAATGGACCTTACTGCAATACATCAGATCTTGGTCGCGACACACTACAGAGATGATGAAGGAACTAATGAGGTAACCGATGGGTTCAGTAGTTTTAAATTTACTACTTTTGGTTAAAACATATGCCATAAGGTTTTGAATTTGGATTGGGTCAGCTGTCGTTCCAAGAGTGGACTCAACAGATGAGAGATATGCTGGAGGCAAGGAAGCGTGGAGACTATGCATTCCGTGACAAAGACTTCAAGACAGCTATTGATAACTATTCCCAGGTGCAATATAGCACTTGTTTGACATCTGCAAATGATTGTAGCTAAGCTACGTGAATGCTAATTTTTTTAGTTACTTCTGCGTTGTTGTTCTGGTGCAGTTCATTGATGTGGGAACGATGGTCTCCCCAACTGTTTTTGCAAGACGCAGTCTATGCTATCTGTTATGTGATCAACCAGATCCAGCACTACGTGACGCAATGCAAGCACAGTGCGTTTATCCAGACTGGCCAACGGCTTTCTACATGCAATCAGTTGCTCTTGCGAAGCTGGACATGCACAAGGATGCGGCTGATATGTTAAATGAAGCAGCTGCATTGGAAGAGAAGAGACAAAGAGGAGCGAGAGGATCGTAATTTGAGGGTGCTAAGTTCTGTATAAAGGTTGAGCTGGGAAGCAAAACTAACATTTGATGAATGAGTTTAAGATGTGTCAGAGAAATACAACAGTGGTGGAGTAGATGGCATGGCACACGCACTTTATTTCACCATCTTATAGGAATCGGTGAGAACTTGAAAACTGTGCTTATGCACTCAGAATTGGGAAGGAATACCGGTAATTTTTCCATTGTTAATGAAATTGATTGTTTGATGCCTACTGGGTTACCGTCAACCAAGTGTTTATTGAGGTTATTCTAACTCTTCACTGGTCAAGGCCTCGGTGTTCATAATATTATGTTATGTCTGCATAATCTACATGACGGAGTAATTGTAATACATATGCTATCTCTCTACTACTCCTAATATTAGTTGTTGGAAGTCATACTTTCTGTTTAAATTTCCATGATTGGTAAATCCTCACACCATTTTTAATCAACCGTTTAATTTTCATCTTTACAGATATTTATAATAATTTTCTCCGGTTTATACAACTGTGAACTATAATTTTTTTTTCATGACTTTTAGTTTCTCTCCTTAAGGTTTAGTGTAATGTACTCATTAATAGTTGCAGTTTATAACAAAAACTACAGATATTCCAAAACTCCGATACTTCATTTATTCGTCCTTCTATTTTGGAAGATAACATTATTTTTTATAATCACTGTTTTAATTACTTTCTTTTTATTTAATTTGATGTTCTCTTAATTCCTCAATTGTTTTCTGAACCACACATATCCGGTGATGATTGGCAGCTGAGTGGTGCCATCTTTTCGATACGGACCGAATTAAAAACCCTAAACAACCCAACTACAAACAAAAAAAAAACTAAGAAAAAAACTAAGAATATAAAAGATAATTACACAACTTGTACAAATAATGGACGGAGGAAACATAAACTGATTTTGCTTCCTGCACACCCTTTATTACTAATTACACTCCGTTCTAATAAAAAATAAATAAAATACCTCCCTCACTGCATTACATCACTGCTAACGTCATTGATGTGGCTTCACCATCATTGGTGCAGAGGAGAACATGTTGTGAAAAAAGACTTATCCTAGAAGCTCTTTCAAGAACGTGATTTGTGTAATTTGAAAAATTCATTCAGGAAAAAAACTACTACTGCACCACACTACTGTGTTGTTGTCTCCGCCGCCATCATCTCCGTCGTTGTAGACGAGAAAAAGGTTCTTCCAAAATGCAATTCTTGTATTATAGAAAGCTTGTTCAAGAAAGTTTATTTTGAAAAATTCATTCCAGAAAACTTTTTTTTTTTTTGGAAATCTTATCCCAAAAAACTTACTCTGAAAAACTTTCAAAATAGAAAATAGATAATCTAAAATTTACTTTGATCAAGGATAAAATGATCATTTTAAAGATACTAGAGGTGTACGAAATTAAGGAAATGCATTTTTCTTCCAGCAGTGATGGGTCTAAATAAAAACATGAATGCACTCCCATAATTTTCAAAATGAGCATTTTTATATTACCTCCTCCAGAAATTTTCCAGAAAAACTTGTAAAGAATTTCTAGAATGAATTTTTCACAATAGGATTTTTAGAACGCGATTTCCAGAGTGAATTTTTTGAAACTCGTAAAATGCATTTCAGGATAAACTTGACGAGACAAGATTAAATTAGTTTTTGAGAATATCATAAACTTTTCAGATCATAGTGCACCATTGCAGCTGCAAAGGAAGAAGAATAAAGATAAATAAAGTAGGAAAAAAAAAAACTGATTTTAAAAAAAGTTGTTTGGGAATGATGGAGGTGCAGTTAGTAATTATTAGTTACAGGAAACAAAAGCCGAACATGCTTACTGTTTTAGTGGATGATGGAATGATTGTTGAAATGAAGAGTGGGTGGATGGATGTTCCAATTGATTAATTGCAATTCTTATTATTTCCGAATTTCGAATTCGCAAATTAATATGCTATGCATGTGTTTGTGTGTGTGGATATGGTTTGAATTGAAGTGAGCAATGAACCAAAATTCCACTAGGAAGCATGGCAGGTACAGTAGCAATAGCTCCACCATCTCATAAATAAATAAATAAATAATTTGAGAGTGTGTTGTTGTTTGAGGCATTTCATCATCTTTTTCATGCCTTGTCTTGTTCCTATTTTTTAAGGAACATCCCAACTTTTGTACCTCTGCAATGCTGCATATGCCTATGCCTACGAAAGTGCAGTGTCGTGAGTTGTGACCAACATTTCAACGTCACACTCTTTTCTTCATCATACCATTCACTTTCCACGTCCTTCTCAACTTCACTCTTTTTCACTGCATCACCTTTCATCTCTTACTCCATACATATTTTTTTACAAACATTTTCATTAAGTCATGAGATTTTTTTATTTTTTCTAAAGAGATTTATTAGAAAAAAATTACATAAATGTGATTTCACTTCAACTCATAAAAATTGATGTTATTTTCAATATTAAAATCTTAGAAAAAATAAATGGTTAAATATGTTTTTTCTTCCTTCAATTTCACAGTGAAATTTAGAATTAGTCCATCTTCAAATTTTTTGACTAATTTAATCTTTCATCTTTAAAAATGCGTGAATTTAGTCATTTTAATCAAATTTTGTTAAGTTGATATGATGTTTCAAGCATATTTCATGATAATATTTGAATTGTTTATACCGTTTGACACATTTTCGCTTTAATGTTAACGCAAATATTATCATAAAATGTGTTTAAAATATCAAATAATAAACTTAACAAAATTTGGTAAGAAAGACTAAATTTATGCATTTCTAGAGATGAAAGACTAAATTGATATAAAGTTTTAAAAATAGATTAATTTCAAAATTCACTTAAGCTTGAGGTAGAAAATCATATTTAACCCAAAATAAATTTATATCTACTGTTTTGTTTAACTTTTTCTTTTCTATTTAACTTGGAATTATATTTAAGTTCGAATTCCCAACATCAATAAAATCATGTTAAATGGTGGACCTCCTCCAGTTTTAGTTTTGAATTCCCATCCACTCAGTTTGGTCTCCAACTTGTTGATAAAATTTTAGAACTTAATAATACAATTTCCTCGATACATGATCCTTTTTTTTCTCTCACATTTCCTTTTATTCCATCCCAATTATTATCATGCTTTTTAAAGCCACAAGATTAATCACACATGTTAAATAGTGGACCTTCTTTGACTTCACACCCACTTAGTTTGGTCTCCAACAACTTATTGCTAAAATTTAAGAACTTTATAATACAATTTTGATTTCAATTTTTAAAATTCATTTTTTATCTCCATCTTTTTCTTAATTATAACATTAATCTTCTTGTTTATTGTATCTCAAATCTCATAATTTGCAAGATTTGTTTACAAGAATGAACGAATCTATTTAATTTAGTCAGTCTATGAAAATCGGTAATTTATGTAAGTTTTCAATAACATTGTTAAAACTATTGAGATTTCATCACCTTAATAATTTTTAATTTATTAGTTAGTGCCTCTCCATTAGTGCTATATATATATATATATATATATATATATATATATATATATATATATATATATATGTATATAATGTGCTCTTTTTATTAAATCTTTTCCAGTTTAATACTGTAGAGTCTAATTAATATTCGTGTAGCGAGAACTCAGAATGATCTTCTTTTTGCAGAGTTGTTACAATTTGGTTATTATATATAGTTATGACCTTTATAAATATTTTGTTAGTCTTTATCATAATCAGTACATACCGCACATAAGATAAAATAAATATTAATCTTACTTTTATCTAATGATATCACTGTATCCTACGTAATCATGTGAACGTGGGTATAATGCTTAATTATTTGCCTAAATCATATTAGTAATTTAACTTTGCTATAAAGACTTTATTTTTGGTTGGTGGAAGACTTTTAATATATTCTCTTTACGTATATTTTTTAAATTTAACTTATCTCTTGTTATCAACGTAAAAATTTGAATTAGTATTTTAATTATAGTATAATAAAATGGAAGGAGCGGGTATGGCGAGTGATGTATTTTGATATGAATGGTCCTAGTGGATTTTTCGTATTTTGGAGTCGATTTTAAGTAAAATTTGTAAAAATAGGATCAGGTCGTTAGGGTGAAAAACGACATTAAAGATGAAGTCGTTCTCTACCCAACCAGTTATTTTTTTTCTTTTTCAAAAAGTAAAATTGCACTCTGAAAAGCCGGTTTCTATTTATATAAAAGTGAAGTCGTTCTCGTACACGACGAATTCACTCATATTTTTTCTAACATTGAAGTTTTAAATTTTTATTTTAGGTTCCTCTTAAATGAAAATTTTAAGTCGTCTTATTAACAGCGATTTCCTTTAAATGCACATTAACGTCATCTTGACATTCTCTGATTTGTATTTTATATACATTAAAACCAGCCTACTTGTCAAACATTTTCATTTAATGTTTATTATATTTTTTATAAATATCATAAATAAAAAGCTAGATGCCATTAAATATACACCCATGAAGTAAAATAAAAATCTAAAACTTCAAACGTTAAAATTAGAAAATAACAAATAAACCGAAAAGTGAAGTCATCAGAATACGACTTCACTTTTCATAAAAATAAAAACCGGCTTTCCAGTACGGTTTCTTCTTCTAAAAAAAGAATCGATGGGGTGAAGGACGACTTCACCTTTAGTGTCATCCTCCACTCTCAATTTGATTCCATTTTGCAAAAAATAAAAATTCTAACAAATATATTTTTACAAATTTTACTTGAAATGAACCCAAAATACAAAAGACGGGTCGCAATAGTAAATGCAAAATTGGATTCATGCCTAACCTACGTTATCTAGTTGTTCCTCGTTGTAGGCGCCACGCTAACATCATGTGAACTCTTCTCATTTTCATCTCATCATAAACTTTCGCACAACTTAAATAAACATCACTAACATTCACTTTCATCATTTCTTTATCATTCACGTTTCTTCTCTCTCTCTCGCTGGAACATTCCAAAATTAAACTTGTAATGGTCAGTGTAAGTCAGTAACTGTAAGAAAGAGATGATAAGAATGTGAAGTAAAGTGTATATCTTATAGTATAGCTTCCATCATTTCCCTTCGCTTATACACAATTAACATGTGTTGTTTTAGATATGTCGGTTACTACAACCCTAATATGTGGATCCAAAATAATACTTAAAGAAAGTCGTTAATGATTGGGTAATATTTTTTCCGTCAAGAGTGCAGCAAGAAAATACCGTGAATATTTTAAAAAGCAGAGTCAGGTATTAATAATGGTTATGCAATGTGTGTGTGAGAGAGAGAGAGTGAGAGTGAGTGAGAGAGAGAGGAAATGGAGTTTTAGAGGCACATGTTGTAGTCGAAAAAGAATATAAATAGGTCTGGTTGGTTGGAAGGGAGAATATGAAGAAGATGAAGAAAGAATTGAAGAAGGAAATAGTGATTCTGGTTCCGTATCCCGCACAGGGACATGTCACTCCCATGCAAAACCTAGCCCGGGCTTTCCTGGCCCAAGGATTTTACCCTCTCATTGTCCTTCCCCACTCTTTCCACCGCAAGATTCACGGTGAGAAGGAGGAGGAGGAGGAGGATGGGCTCAAGTGGGTGGGCCTGGGTGATGGAATGGGCCAGGAGGAGGGAAGCCCAGATTTCTTTGCGATCGAATCGGCCATGGAGAAGATGATGCCGAGTGAGTTGGAAGGGCTGATAGAGAAGGTGCGTGGAGAGGGTGGTGAGGTGGCGTGCGTCGTGGTTGACCTCTTGGCCTCTTGGGCCATAGAATCGGCCCATAAACGTGGCATCCCCGTTGCTGGGTTCTGGCCCGCCATGTTGGCTTCATACCTCTTCATCGCTTCCATTCCTCTCATGCTCAACCGTCGTCTCCTTTCTCACACCGGTCTTCCCTTCACTTTCCTCCATCTTTCTATGCTATATATATTCTGTAACACTTCGCGCAACAATTTTATATATCTTCTATTAATCACTATATAACTAAATTTTATGTATGAAAAAATTACATTAAACCGATATAGTTGTACTTTTACTCATGAGAAAGGAACTCTCTACACGATAACATGCTCTAAATATTCAAACTTTAATCATAATAAAGCCCTAGAAAAATAAATCCAAAATTCTAGGATTTATCTGCTTTAAAAATACACTTTGCCGCCTTTTGTCCCTACATCTTGTTTTTGTTTCAGATTAATATATACATAAAAAATTTAGTCTTTCCGTCCAAAATGTGAGATTCACACTCAACATTTTCCACTTGTTTATGATTAGGAGTCCGAGGTTTAAGTGACGCGCGCGTGCTGATAATGACACGAAAAGCGCTAACAGGAAATACTGTCGGATACTGTAGAATTCCTATGCAGTCTTATAAAGAATTTTGATTTACGAAGGATATTAATTAGGAAAAGGAAAATTATCTGTCGATGATTGAATTCAATATCGCCCTGTGTTTCTTTCTTCTGCAGGACTCCCGCAACGCGAGGGAAAATTCAGCCTCCACCCTGAGCTGCCGGTGATTTCAACGGAGGATCTACCGTGGCTCGTCGGAACAGAAGCAGCAAGGAAAGGGAGATTTAGGTTTTGGAAAAGAACCCTGGAGAGGTCAAGTGCTCTGAAATGGCTGCTGGTGAATTCCTTTCCCGATGAAAGCAAACTCGAAGCGGCAAACAGGAAGTTGAGTTCAGAAGGGTGCCCTCGCGTGTTGCCGATAGGCCCTATCTGCAGGAACGGGATAACGAAAGGCGTGAGCTTTTGGGAGGAAGATATGAGCTGCTTGAAGTGGGTGGCAAAGCAGAAGAGGAATTCGGTTATATACATCTCGTTCGGGAGTTGGGTGAGTCCGATTGGGGAAGCCAAGCTGAGAAATCTGGCGGTGGCGCTTGAGGGTTCAGGGAGGCCATTTATCTGGGTGTTGAGGTCGAGTTGGCGCCAAGGTTTGCCAAATGGGTTCTTGGAAAGGGTTGAGAAGGAAGACAGAGGCAGAGTGGTTAGTTGGGCGCCGCAGAAACAGATTTTGCAGCATGAGTCTGTGGCTTGTTACATCACACACTGTGGCTGGAATTCCATATTGGAGGCTTTGCAGTTCCAGAAGAAATTGTTGTGCTACCCTGTCGCAGGGGACCAGTTTGTGAACTGTGCGTTTGTTGTTGAGGTTTGGAAGGTTGGCTTAAAACTCAACGGGGTGGAGGCAAACGATGTTGAAGAAGGAATTGTTAGGGTCGTAGAAGATAAGGAGATGGAAGAACGGTTAAGAATACTGAATCAAAGAATCATGGCTGGTAACAATAACACAGGAGCTTCCATGTTCAAAACCTTCCTGGAAGATCTCAAGAGGGCATCTTCAACAACTACAACTACTCAAGATGCAAGTGAAATAAACATTCCCTGTTATTGATCTTTAAAAAAAATGTGCTATAACTATACATTGGACTGAAATTCCCAGATAGAATAATGATTACTCTTGAGTTGAGGTGAAGAGTTCTGAAACTATCGATAATGTTCTCTACTCTTCAGAAGGAATAACAACCACTTCAATCTATGTATATTTTTAGTGGAAGTATAATAACAGTAGTGATTTCCCCTTTTGTGTGTGTTGTAAGATATTACAAAGTTTTTGATTTCGCTACACTTAGTTGAACTTGTGCTGCTGCTAGGTGAGTGGTGGCTTTTATATTCATGAGTATTTTTCTCAGGCACGCAAAACTTCATTAACATGTTTCAGTAAAGAAAATAAAACTGTCATGTATGAATAGGTATATGTATATATATATATATGATGGTGGGTTGAAAGAGACCTTTTTCATTGAAGAAATATTAGTATCCAGAGCAGATACAAAGAAGGGACAGGGATTCATTCATTCATATAAATATATGACTAATTTTTGTCATTGTTCCTTTGAGAACTTCTTCGTTTCTTTCTCCTCTGCAGGAAATTGTGAAGTGATTTCTTGATGGAGAGGTGTGGCGGAATATGTACTAATAATGCTTCAGAACACAAGCTTCTGGTTTTCACCATTTCTCGACTTGCCAACCATATAATCGCCCTTGCCTGCATGCATATATTTATGTCCATTGGATTATTCTCCAGATTTAGAGAAAAGATAAAGCACACTCCTTTTATTTTCTAACTTTTGTATTCCTTCTTCTAATATAAGGGAAAGAGAACAAAAAACACATTTCAAGAAAGAACAACTCTGTTAAATAAATATATTATTCAAATAGGAAATTTTGATTAATTTTAATTAGTTAATGCTGAATGGATACACGATTACAAAAACCGTTATGATGTAATTAATGAAACATAACATTTTTACTTACAATCTAAGTTATTTAGTATTTTAGTATCTACTATAATTAGAGAAATTACCTGAAGTTCTGTAGTGTCAAAAATGCAGTGGCGTTGATTGTGAAGAATAGCTGCAAGTTTAATACTGTGGATGTTGAACTTCCCATTCCTACAAATATATTGCAGAAAGGAAGGAAATCAGTGAATAAGGAATGAAGAAGACGATTTGGTTGATATAAAAAAAAAAGTAACAGTATATGAGCGAAAATGTTGAAAAGAAAGAGTGGAGGTTGCTTGCATTGAAGTATGAGAAGAAGAAGAATGAAGACGAAGATCGAGATAGCAGTTTCTCTTCATATATTAACTGGAAAAGTGAAAAATGGAAGTATATTGGAAGAGTAAAAAAAAGGACAGGAAGAGACAGAGATTTGAAGGTTACACAAATATATAGATGTAAAAGGGAAAGAATGAATTTGAGTTGAAAAAAATAAGAATGTGTGGGAAATGAGTTACACATGGCAAAACTATTGAATATGGTTAGAGATATTAGGTAGGATATAGGTGTTATGAATCTGCAATTTCATGTGAGTTCTATAACATGACAGCTACCATTGTTTGCTCTTCCAAGGTGCATTCTTCCCCAAATTGGAAATTAGGTCACTTGGTCGACTTTACTTGGTTTTACTCTCTCTGTGTAACTCCCTCTTTCTGCATTATATGTGTCTTTGTACGTCCTCCCTCTGATTTCTATCGCGTGATACAATTAATTTGAAAATGACATCTTTTAACCATTTCCCTTTTTATTTTGCAGAGGATAAATACTGAAAAATACGTAGTTGTAAATTAGTCATTATACTCATTTTTAATCTCAGCATACTAGACCCTGTTGTTGTTTTTGTGTGTTTTAACTTCATACCCAACAAAAACGCACACAATCTAAGACTTATGTTTATGTTGTTTTTAAACCTTCTTGTAGTGTTTTCTATCACATTCTTCGTCTCCATTTCTCGACATTTATGTATTTTATTATGTGAATTTTGAGTAGATGCGTAGTTTGTTACCTCATGGAAGAGTAGATATTTTGCTGGAGTCATGTGAACAGGGTCTAAGTGTTCACGTTCCACGTGTGAGTGAGTGTTATGAAGTCGTGGATGGTTGTTCTACTTGATTAGAAAGAGTGAAATAAGAATCATGTGCTCCACTGTGTCGGCCTAATATCCAAAGATATTTTGTATTTTGAGTCTGTGGATATTTGTAGCATGTAGGCCTGAATTGGGATAAATAGGTTCGGTTTAACCTCGTTAATTTCAGTCCAAAATCATTTTTTTCAAATACATCTTCCACGGTTTGATTTAATGGATTGCTTGTGTGGTTTATTGGATTCAAATCGAGATATATTTTTATTAGAAAAAAATTGTATTTTTAATTGTTAATTTATTTAATTGTCACTTGCACATATGAATCAATGAAATAAATATATTAGATTTTTTATAAAGACAATTTATATATATAATTGTTTTATAATAGGCTATGATTTTATCATTAATTACTAAATTTCAAGAAAAGTATATGTAGAGACTAAGGCCTCCCGCAAAACATGGTGGCATAAATAAAAATTATTCCTTTTTTTAAACAAGTCCTTAGTTTCGTGTTTGTGTAATTCCTTTTATTGCGGTACATTAATTAGCAGTTCATAAACTACTCTGTTTTTTCCTTTCTTTAAATGGATATTTGGGGCTTGCCTTTACATTAGAATGCGCAATGTTTGTGAAGGCTATGCATAATTTTGTTGTAGTGTGATTTCATGAATGGTTAATTTCTCAACCGGATCTGCTTACATGAAATTCATGCACTCTAAGAAACCTCGCGACACTAACAACTTTCTTTTGTTGCCTTTATTTTGCGAGTAACTTTTCCTAAACTTGCGAATTAGCACTGAAGGGTGTTTCATCAAATTGGTTGAATTACAATATAAGTGTCTGTGAGGTGAAAGGGAAGAACATATCATACGAAAGTCCCCTTTAACTATGATCTTGGTTCACACCTTCAAGTGGAAATCCTGATGTTTGATTGCAGTGTAAAACATTAAGTTAAAAAAGAACAAAATTCTTTGTAGTACTTGTCAGTTGTGGAAGACTGTCTTGAGGGGAAACGGATTCACTGACTTTTTCCCGAGAAAAAGTTATTGAATCCGTGTCTCTGCCTTGAGCTAGTTGGATCAACTATTTCCATGATGTTGCGGCGGTTCTACCGTCGTTGATGATCGTCTTTGTGGTTGATGTTCTATTTGATTTTGCTGTCTCTGATGATGTACATGCTCTCGACGCTGCTGCTCTGTCATGTTAACATTCTGGATAGAGGATTGAATCCTCCAAATATTTCTCCATCCAATACATTCCATAACCAGAGAGTTCGCACTGATTGCAATGCCAAACCCAGTGAATGAGGAAAGGAGAATCGAGAGAACTCCATTTAAATTGAGCTACAAAAGAGTAAAAAGATGCATGTCAAAATTTATTTATTTACTCCCAACGAGTCCCAAATATCTTCATGAACTCAGGGTAGGAACTATATCATCTTACAATAGTATAAAATAAATGAGCTAAGAGGATAAGAAGTGCAAACTGGAAGCAGGCATAAGCCCAAATGAAACTCCTGTTCACTGCACAACAACATCATCATCATCACTCGTGTTAATGAGAACATAATAACTCCGTATCATATGGTCTACAGCAAAGGGATTAAAGCAACTCCAGAATAACCATAACTCGCTCACTTAAAAAAAAGAAAAAACATAGCCTGCAATGCCATAATAACCTACTATCTGATTCTAGCAACACACTATTGGTAATTCTATTCAACACTCTTTCTATTATTTATTAAAATCCACGCAAGTCTTAGGGAATAATAAATGGGATTCGTTAAGTAGGAGATGAGGCACACATGAATATCATCATCCAATAGAAGGAATATATTGAAAAGAGTGTTGAGGATTGTATTGCTAACATTTCTCTAACCTTCTTTGATATATTTGAGAGTTATATTAGTACAATTCATTTCATGCTTCATAAATAATAAAAATAAAAACCAGCATAAAAATTAAAGCAAAAGGGAAAACTAAGAAAATTTAACACAAAATGACTTTGAAATGCTACACAGAAGAAAACAACTTTACCCATAGTTGACGCAATCATAGATGAAAGGAGACCTAAAACACAGGCAAAAGGTAATGAAATGGCAAGAGCACGAGGGCCCAAATCTGAAACCTGGTAAACTAGAAACCATTGGGTCAGGAATACATTTCACACGTTAAAATGTTAACAAAGGAAGACAAAACTAGAATAAATAAATGAAGTATAAACAGAATTATTTCCAAGTGCTCTCGCACAAAAAGTATTATAAGTATGGACTTCTTATTAGTAGTAGTAAGTAATAAATAGGCAAAGAAACAATATCTACCTTTACTTCCCATAACACACTCAGGTACAAAAATGAATTCTAGGCAATAATTAATGAGTAAGTTGAACAAAATAATAAAATGCAAAACAACCCATTTGTTTAAATTTGGTCCTACAAACTACCAGTCACCATAAACTTCATTGCAGGTACAAAGAAAAGCATACCAGTAGTTGCTCTAGAAAACAAAAGTATGCAAGCATGCTGACCAAGACAAGTACTGGTACATCCTGCCAGATCCTGTCATGCGTGAAATAGCCAGAATCCATTACAATCAGAAAAGAAGAAATTCACTGGTGATATTTTTGTAGACCTAACAAGGTGATATTTATGTCACTTTAGGATGAATATCTTACATTGAAGTGTTAGATTACATGTACCATGTCCTTAGTTTTTTTCTTATTTGCTTTAGTTTTTGAGGATTTCTTATCCTTTAGGTTTTGATCTACCTTCTTCTCTTGAGAAAGTACTTTGTTTACCAAAAATAAAAACATAAATTCAAAGCGACATATATGGTACGTTGTTCAAATTCAGAATCAACTGCGTATGTTTCTTATACAGCACATCAGCCAAGAGCATACGGAGTAGGCTTTTCAGTTTGTTTGATGGGCCGGATTCTCCCCCATAGCTTGGAGCAGAATCTCTAGATTAACTTTAAAATTTTGGCATGAGCAAAGGATAAAGTTTTGCTGCAATGTCTTGTAAATTGTTATCTGTGTCTTAGGAAGGAGAGAACAGATGCATGGATATTCAAGGAAATATAATTCGACTTGATGTACAACATGACTGTTCTGATGGCATCTCATTAGAGCTCAGCACATAGATTCTTCCCAGGAGTTTCTTAGATGGACACAAAAAGGGATTGGACAGCTCTGTTATTTTCTTTGTTTAAGTGAAAGGAAGAGATCTATTTGTAAATATAGATATAACCTCGTAAGCTGAAGAATCAGAACTAAAAAAATAATTATCAGCTAGTGAACATTGATGAAGACAAAACCAGCACTTGAAGCACTCTCACAAGAAGCCACAAAGCAAAGACAAAAGAAAAAGCTAAGCAAAAGATTGAACTGTCAACTCAAACATTAAACTGGCAAGTTCCCAAATATGCATCATAAAAGACTTGGGCATCCCTCCTTCAACCTTATAAAACTTTTGTTCCGTCATTTATCCACTAAAGAGTTTGTTGAGTCTTTTAAATATGATATTTGTTAACAGTCAAAGCATCACCGTGTATCTAACGCCATCTCTAGTAAAAAGAGTAATTTCCCATTTGACTTTATTCAGTTTGATGTTTGGTGACCTGTTTTAGAATTTATTTCTGGTGCAAGATAGTTTGTTACTTATATTGATGATAGTACTTGTGTCACATGGACATATATTATGAAAAGCAAATTTGAGGTCTTTCAAATATTTTGTTAATTTTTCCATCTTGTCCGAAATCAATTTGGAAAAAACATCAAAAGAATTAGGTCTAATGATGATATTGAGTATGTGAATCATGAATTCTCCAATTTTTTATCTCATAATGGTATTGTTCATGAATTAACATGTAACACTCCACAACAAAACCGATTTATGGAAAGGAAGAATCATAATTTTCTAGAAGTAGCTAGAGTCATTCTTTTCCAAATGTCTATTCCCAAAACCCACTGGGGAAAAGTTCTGTTAACGACCACAAACCTTGTCAACAGTTACCCACTCATCTTAAATAACGTTAGTCCTATTGAGTTTGTTTCCCTTCTACTTGCCTAGTGTCAAGTCTACCTGTCGTGTCTTTGGATGTTATATTTTTGTGCACTCTCATGATCCTAATCACTGTAAATTAGACCCTAGAGCTCTTGAATGTGTTTTTATTAATTATCCCCTAATAAAAAAAGGTACAAATGTTATCATCTCGAGAGTCGTCGTGTTTTTATGACCATAGATGTCATCTTTTATGAAATAAAATCTTTTATGTCAACGCTACGCTTCAGGAAGGGAAATCACTTGAAGCAGAGGAGTTTCCCTTCCTATCATTACCCCATCTATATTTGCAGAATGCTCAAAACTATGACGAGGTCACCATAAGTGGGATCAAACCAACCCACAGTGAGGAAGAAGACAAATTCTTAGGCAAAAAAAATCAAACCCACTTTGACTCTAGAGCAAGAAGAGTTGTCTGACTCACAAGTGAGAGCCCTCATGGTAACAATGAAGAGATAAGTGTTTGTTAAAGATGAAAGGGGAAAAATTGTTTGTTAAATATCGAATTTCTCAATATGTTTGCATTGACAGTCTCTCTAATATACATAGTTGCTTTATTATCGTCATTGATGCCATAGAAATTCATACATCAGTCCAAGAAGTCGTGAAAAGTGAACATTGGACTCAAGCCATTAGAGAGGAGATGGATGATGCACTAGAAAGGACCGAATGTAGACATAGTTGACCAGACTCCTTATTTCTATGTTTATGCTTTATTTTGTTATATTGTATGAAGGACTTTGGACTTACTTTATACATCTATTTTTTGGAAATTGAATATTTTGACATCAAAGGTTTAGCACTAAACCTTTTTTAAAAGAACTCAATTAACCTCCCTCAAGAGTTCTTGAGGTAAGTTGGTTAGCATTGTTCTTTGTAATCCTTTCCTTTGTATTCTTTCTTTTCCTTAAAACGAAAAGAGGATGTCAAACAATAACAAGTGATATCTTACTGCAACCTACTCATATGTGTGCAAGTAAACTCAAGCTGCAGCGTTTCAGTATAACAACCCAAAATAGTTAAGATTTACAACTTTATATAGTCTTATAATCAGCCCAGCGGCCCTAATATCATAGATAAACCAATTCAAGACTTGTATATTCTAATAGATGTCAAAGTCTGGAACACATGACCTATCAGATAAACATGACAATAACACTTTAGGTCTCTTCTACGTCAGTTTAAGTGCTAATTGAACACACAAATGACAAAAACAGACATAATTAATCATACCTGTAATACGTTACTTCTCGTGGTGGCACATTTGATGTATGCCTAGAAGAAGTTTGACGATCGCAAATTTTCAACAGTGTTACCGGGAGGTTTTGGACTTCCCGCTTGCAGACATCACAGGTCCTGTTTCCCTTTATACTAAACCACTTCAGTGCACATTCCTGGTGAGCAAGTGCAAGATCACCTCTACAACTGCATTCCAACTTAAGTGTATTCCCTCCTTCCCCGAGCTCCACCAAACATATCCTACAAACTGCTTGTTCTTCTGGAATATCCTCGGTGGCATCTTCAATGGCTGAAAAGGAAAGAACCGAGTGAAAAGACACAACGGAGGACAATGACAGATTTAAGCATATGGTTAACAATACCTAGAGAACAATGAGAATAGAAACTTGATTAAAAAAATTTAATCATGGTAAGAAAAATTCCACTGCCTTATTAACCTGTTGCTATTTAAATATCAAGTAATCCTAACTCACAGAAAAAGACAATCCAATCTATAAACTAAATCCTAAAATCAAAATTAAAAGTTAACATCATTATAAACTTCATCAGGATTATTGTTTCTTTCTTTAATTTGGAGAGTCCACTGCAATAAAATGAAAGGGTTTTTGGATTATATATATCCAGGAAATCTCCATTTCCTTTCCTGTATATTAATGTTGCTAACTTCATTCAATTTATGGTTTAGGGCTCAACTCAATATCAAATACTTGTTGCTTGTCAAAATGACAGAACATCTCAAATTTCGCATAATGTTGATCAAGAAGTTTGAAAAAAGAGACATTTATAAGAAAACTTAGTAAATTCCATATATATTGCGTGGAATTACCAATCTCTGGAACCAAACCACCATCACTTGATTTTCTACGAACAGTTTGCCTTGCTGAAATTACACGAATCAAGCCCCTGGAATCTGTAACCCTTAAATTAGAGGCTCTGCTTTTAACTGGGACTGAAAATGATCGGGTAATATGAGGTTGATCACCCATTTTCTATACAACAAGAAAAAGGCATATAGTAAGCAACACATGTGATTTTTCACTTACAAAGGGTAAAATAGTAAGTACAGTGTAAAAGTAGTTTGTTTTGGTCTTGAGACAATAATGAACAGTGGAAACATACACTTGAACCAGAATCACATACAAGATGTCTTCCATCTGCGTTCTCTGAAGCTGAAGTTCCAAATGGAGTAACTGGCAATGAGTGTGCACCTTTTGTTGCAGGGGAGATGACCTTATTTTTAAGAGACAAATGAATGGAAGATTTATCATAAGGAGCATCTGATAAAGGACTTTTAGGAACTATTAGACCTGTCTTTTCAATATCCTGGGAACAAGTATTTGCCTTGACGCTCTTCTGAGGAAGTAAAGTTCTCATTGAAGACCTGACTTTGGCTGAATTTGGCCTTGGAGGAAGTCCTCTAGTAGAACCAGGACTTGATCGTGAAACTGAAGGACCATCGGTTTTTGCAAAAGTAGATAATGCTATATCTAGTGACCACGCTGGTATTTGCAGTGAGGATAGATTGGGTCTTCTGGACTGAGATATCTTGGAGGCCCTGTCACCCTTTTCATTTCCAGTACAACTCTACAATGCCATGCCATCAAACTAAATTCAGAGCTGAACCTGTTTATGTTCCTTTTACGATGCATGGTATTATAATTAATTATTACTTTATCCTATCCAGTTCATACTAAATTGCTAAAACATTGGTGGTAATCTAATGCTAATCAATTGAAAAAAAA
>Ga0214543_1003593_pt1 | contig 29992 bp, 14 predicted proteins | sample CNSS2metaG_FD_160094 | JGI IMG/M metagenome (GOLD analysis project Ga0214543, IMG submission 160094) | Root nodule microbial communities from cowpea collected in UCLA plant growth center, Los Angeles, California, USA - CNSS2 | ecosystem: Host-associated > Plants > Roots > Nodule | place: USA... | reverse complement strand
TTCTTTATTCAATGGTATCCCAATATCAATTGCATATAAATGTATTTCAACATTTAAAATTCCAATATAAGGAATTCTTCCTTGTAATATCAAGAGTCACAAATCCAAATTTTGCAACTTTTCGCGTATTTAGAACTAGCATATAACATAATAATATTAATAATAATAATAATCACCGTCATAATAAAAATAAAAATAATAAGACGAAGATGAAAATTGATAAAGTTAAATAATTCTTATCACAAGAGGAAGAATATAAGGTAAAATTATAATTTGAGAAAGGATTAGAAAGAACCTGGATTGAGACACGCATAACACTGTCGTTATAGAGAAAAAGCTTCCACCCTCAATTGGTTGGAGCATCGTGCTGATAACGTGTTATGAAATAAAGTGAATAATAGAGAGAATAATAGATAATAGAGAAGAGAAGAAACAAGAGAGAATAGGGAGCAACTCATCTATGTATTATTATTGATAGGAAGAGTCATATTTATAGATACAATATGTAATCCATAAAAGAAACAAATCAACTTAGTTAATACAAATATTTACCATAAAAAATAATGAATCATATGAGTAAATATATCAAATCAATGAACAATCATTAATTCATTAACAATAATATATATGATAATTAATAACTGAATGAGAGGACAAAACCCTTTTATATTAATGCTTTACAAGTCACAATAATTTAGACTAATGTGAATGTGATGACTAAAATTTGTACTGAAAATGTCTTACCAAAGATCAACACTTTATGTAATCTAAGACTTTGATTTATAAGTGGTTGAAAAATTACTTATCAAAGTAAGAAACAAATATACGTAAGAAACAAACTTTTACACAAAATTCAAAACTCTCTCAAAACCAAATCTAAACAAATAAATCATTCCGATAAGTTTAAAACACAAGTTTTTGAGTTTTATTATCAATAATAATAATAAAGAATATATTAATTATAGAACACTTAAGGTATTCTAACCTTATACATAAAAATTCAAAAAAAATGATAATAAGTAAAAAACCAAGTGAACTAAACTAAAAGACATAAGACATGCACATATTCAAAACTAATGAAAAACAATATTGAGTATAGGTTTTTCAAAACATTATGTAAGTATGTAACATCTATGTAATAAGAAATTAAGTGAACCAACCTAAAAGACATATACACACAATGAAAAATAACATTGAACATAAGTTTTTCAAACATTTCATATTTTCAAGACAAGTTTAAACTATAAAAACACAGTTTTAACGTCAATTTAAATAAAAGTATATTCCAAATAACTACAAATACTCATTTTGACCCTTCAAGTCATTCTCAAGTTCGAAAAACAATCTAAACCTCAACATCCATCAAATTTAATTTTAATACATGCATAACTCATCAGTTCAATATCAATAACCATCATACAAGAAAAAAAAAATCAACAAATCATCATAGCCTGAAATAGATTACCTTATTTAGAGGTTGATAGCAATATAAGTAATAACTACAAAAAGTTGAAATTTATGAAAGATAGTACAATATAACCAAACAATACGGAAATTTAATTCACTTATAAGCTAGTTAAAATTATTAACATGACCTTAGGAAACTAGTTAAAATTATTACTGTTATTCAACGAATGAAATTCATTATAATATCAAATACTAGCAAATAAAGAAATTACGGAATTTTTAAAGCAAACATTTACTCTGAAATGAAATCTAATATGGTATGATTAGTTTTGGAAAAATAGATGATAATTGAAGTTGAAAATTAATAAAAGAAAGGAGGGAAAAATAACAAGAACATATATAAATTGAAAAGAGAAAAACAAAATTAGGAAAGTGGGCGAAGACCAAGAGGTCTTAAAAGATAAAAATGAATTTTAAAAAATCACTAAATAGTGATAATAACAACTCATTTAAACTATTTATTTTGCCTCCACTACTTTTATGTTTTCTTTTATCAAATACACCATCCACAAGAAAAATAATACTGATTTAGCAAGTAAATTTCCAATTTTATTCTTTAAGTTGGAATATTTCCTATCTTTTACCAAAGAATAGTTTGATTGATTACTACTAAACTAATTAGGCTAAGATAACATGCATGCCAACAATTAACTGTATAAAAAACATCTAAAATAAAGATGTAAAATAATAATCACATTAGTAATAAGAAATATCTTTTAATTTGCATATAATTAAATTTCATACTAAAAATCTAACTAACTATTTTTAATAGAATTTCCCCTTTGAATAATTTTTTTTAGTCTATGATATTTAAATAAAATGCTTTACTTAAAAAGACAGATGTTAATTAATATCAGTAAAACAACTATTAATTAGAAAAAAAATATGTGTACTTTGAGTGAAATTGATGGGAATCATAACTGTCTTATGTTTCTTAGTTATGAGTAACATCATGAACTAATCCCTGATTTGGCTATTAATATCATAAATCCTTTTCAACCATTATATACTTGGAAAGCTTGAGAAGCCTCCAATGGAAGCTCAACCATAGTTTCTAAATCATAAAAAAAAAAAAAAAATCTCACCACTTGTAGGTTAGACAGTGATACAAGTGCTGAGTGGCTGTATTTGTAGTTTCAATAACTATTTAGTTAAACCATGCCATCTTGCAATGACCCACTTGCTTTTACATTCAAATAAATTTCTTCTTTTGGTTCATGATAGAGTCAAATTAATGAAACTAGAACCTTCAATTCAAATAGTTTTCTGAGTAATACCACAGAAATAAATATGCAGATGCTCTTCTTCAGACGCATGGCAGCTGAGTGAGTGTTGCTGATATTTGCAATAAATGTCAGAAACGATTTCAGCCTCAAAATGTTACCTATTTGTGTGATTTACATTACTGACATGGCGTTCAAGGTGTTCATGGATTCTTCTAAACATAGACAGTTCCACGCATGCAAAATTTATAAAAATATTTAATTAAATTTTAAATATATGATGAGGTATTTTTATTTGAGGTTTTATTAAATTTTGTCAGTATTTTTAAATGTTTAAAAGTTTGTATTTTTTAACTGAGTTTTTTGCTGTTTATTTTTTGGCTAAATATGTTTTTGGTATTTAAGTTTCAATGAAAATTGAAATTAGTTAATCTTTGAAATTTTAGACCAATTTAGTTCTTCATTTTTAGAAATGTGTTAGTTTAGTACTTTCGATCAAATTTTGTTAAATTTATTTGATGTTTCAAACACGTTTCTCAACTAGTATTGAAGCGGGAATATATCAAACAGTATAAACGACTCAAATGTTATCTAAAACGCATTTAAAACGTTAAACAAACTTAACAAAATTATGTTAAAATGACTAAATTCGAGTATTTCTAAAATTGAAAGACTAAATTGAACTAAAATTTTGAAGAGAAATTAATTTTAGTTTTCACTAAAAGTCCAAAATAAAAAACATATTTAACTCTTTATTCTTTTTATTATTTTGATAATGTGACATGTATTTTGTTTATTTCTTTCTTTCTTTATATATATATATATATATATATATATATATATATATATATATATATATATATATATATATATATATATGGAGAGAGACTAAAATACATTTATTTAATCATGTGGAAACAAATATGTCATCCCCATTTAATGCGGGTCATGTGTACTTGGAACCACAATTAGCCAAGGAAAATCATAAATATGATTATGTTTAGATACAAAGCTTTATATTTTTTTATGAAAAAAATCTTAAAAACATTTATTTTTAAATTCAAGTAGACCTAGTGTAATGTGGGAATTCTCATTTATGGTAAGCATAAAAATATCTCATTTGTGGTTGATTAGACTGTATGTTCCTAGCTTGTATTCCATTAAAAACTCAATAATTAATTTTCTGATAAGAAATTATTAATTGCAGACAAGACTATAATTAGAAAAAAATAATAATTTAACTTTGAATTCATAAAGTATCAATTGTTTTGGAAACTAAAATTTCAAAACATTAATACTTGTTTTATGAATGAATTACCGTAATAGAGCTCAAAGAAAAAAAAAATGTATTCCACCGTTGAACTCAGAGAAATACTAACTCATAATTAGGATACTTTTTAAAAAAATATCCATTGGAAAAAAAATTATTATTTGTATATAAAAGGCCAAGGTTGAACTATTATAAAAAAAAAAAATATAATATATATATATATATATATATATATATATATATATAACTCAAAAATAATAAATGTAGTTGATTTTAAATCAAGATTATTTTATTAACAATTTTAACAAAAGTTTCAAAATTTACAAACACGACCCCACAACTTCAACTATGAATATACAAGGAAGAAAAGCAGAGAAACAATTTAGTATTGAGATCTTCATTATGTAAGGGAATATATATGAATAAGAAGTCCCAAAATACTAACCCAATTGAAAAGATTTTTTTTTTTTTTTATAAAAGAAAAATAATTAGTTGGATCCTCCTGAAAATGAAGATTGAAGTTGAAGTGTTGAAAAAAGAAAATAACCAAACGAAGCATATATGCTTGTATTCCACAAAATCTTACATTGTTTTCTCATTCATAATTACAATTCTATAGTGTTACTCTAAAGTGCACTTTTCATCCTACAACATCTAAATTCTGCATGAAGTACAACTATTATACTAGAGAAGTAATTTAGAGACCTAGAAATTCTAAACAAAAAATACAAATCCTAAAAAGGGTAAAAGAGGAATATCATATGATTGTTCCTAATCAAATTCAAACCATGAGTAATTGTCTTTGAGCTTCAATCCTCAAATCTTCCTTCATCTTTCTAATGAAATCATCAAACTTTTTGTTCAACTCCTCAGTGCTCAACACCCAATTTACTTCTTCTTCTACAACCTCTTCCTCTTCAACACTTTCACCAATTTCTGATTCCTTTTCTTCATCTTCACCTCCACTTTCTGCATTTGCTTCTTCCTCTTCTCTCAAAGCCGATTCACTATTCTTTTTCCCTTCTTCTTCACCTTCCAAAACCATGTTCTGTTCACCTTCTTCAACCGAAAACTTGATTTCTATCGCATGTTCTGCTTCTACCTTCTTCTGTCCTTCAAGTTCATGATGAGTTTTCTCCACCAACATTATTGGCTCATTAGCCTCAACATCTGAGTATGAAGATCGTGATGATCCACCTTCAAGATACTTATCAGAAACACTGGTGGAGCCAGATAAAGATTTTGTTATGCCAACAAACACAAGGAGGCCATTGCACAGTAGAAACATGCAGTTCTTGTCTATGGTGTGAGTAAATAGTTGCAAAGAAAATGTAGAGAAGTAGAGGTTGAAGCGGTAGAGGAAAGCAAGCAAGGAAGATGGAGAAATGAAGAAAGAAAACACAGACAATGAGACTAACAATTGGATAAGCTTGATTACACAGTCATGGAGTTTTTTGCTTTGAATCAAAGATTTTATTTTGAGGGACTTAACTTGATCCATACCTTCCAATCTGAGCAAGAATGGAAGTGGAAGTGATGAGAGTTTGTGGTTGTTATGAGAAGGGAATGTTGGTTTCTGAAGCCATGAAGGGATGAACTCTTTATATAATGGTTGAGACCAGGGAATAGGTACATCACTGTAGTGTTTTTTATTTTTTTTAATTTCCAAGAATGCCCTTGGTTGGGAAATTATTATAAAGCAGATGGCATAAATTGGATGTTATCCTAAGTCCCAAACTTACCTGCTATTCAGGGTTTTTGAAATAAATGCTGATAAGGACATGGCCAATTCTGAAGTTACTATTTGTCACATAAACAGGCAAATGGTTGTTCATGATCACTAGTTTTGAGCTCGACATGTCAAAATGGCTTCCATGTGGGATTTGAAGACAAAATTGATCCATAAATCTATTTTCTTAAAATTTTGAGTTAAGAGTGGCGTCAATATTTTATGTGTAAACTAAACTTATATTTAATGAGTAATTTTTTTCAAAAATCTCAACAGTGATACTAGAATCAAAACTACGCGTGTTGTAATTTAACTTTATCTTTAGTCGAATTAATCTCATGTTTGTATTTACTAATAAACCTATTATAAATGTTAGCAAATGTATCTGATTATATAAGATCGATGGATGGGCAGAAAGGTGAAAATATATATCTACCAAACGAATTGTTTGAAGGATGAAGAGTTGCATGTTGAAGGTGAAGAATCTGTTAATGGATTTTGCTTAGGAAGTAATCCAAGTGACACTGCTAATTTGGTTGGTTTTGTTATAACAAGAGAGGCTTTAGATGTAAGCTACTATAATAATAACAAAATCATATATGCTACCACCTTTTCTGCAAGTCTTATCATCATTATGTTGAATTTTGGCAGCAACGAAACTACTTATTTCTCAACTCACTCTGTTGTCAGTTGTCACACTTTTACATCGTGCCAATTGTTGTGCCTCATCATCTTATTTTTCCATCATACCTAACCAAACTTCAACCAAGATAAACGTATTCTAAGTTTTTTTTTATATTTTATATTGATGTATTAATTTTTATTTTTTTCATATGACTAATTTAATTTATAATATAATATTAGAATTTATCTTTATGCTGAGTTTATCATATCATTTATTATTAAATTACCTATAAAAATTTAATTTTATATTGAAATTTTTTTTTCATAAATCAAACAATACCTATAAATATTAAGTTGAAATTTTTACATTAATTATAAATGAAATCATTGAACAATATATAATAAAAATAAAAATCTATGCTAAAGTAGATTTTAAGTTTAATTTAATTTTATAAAATTAACGTGTAAATTTTAAGTTTAATTCAATTTTATAAGATTAACGTGTAATGTAAGTTGTTCATATACATTTAATAAATCTCCTATCGTTTAAGAGTTGATGTCAAGTTTAATTTAAATACTCATTCTTTTTTAAGGTTCCATAAACAACAACAAAATTCCATGTTCCAAAATAAAAAACAATACCTTGGGACACCACATAATGACAACTAATTTTGAAAACGATTATATCATCTTCCAACACATTTAATTTGAGCATTAATTAATTTTATTTTGAACAATTATTTAATAATGATTAAGTAAACTAAAATATGTTTCATATTGTTTATGAAAGAAGGTTGAAGATGATTTATTAAAAACAAAATCATAAGAGTTTAACAATGTCTCAACTAGTATATTAAAATGATAGTCAAAAGTTAAACTTGATTCTATAATTTTTATTTAATATACAATTATTTTAAACAATTTCTACTTTTGTTTTCATATACAAAACGTGACAAGAGATTCCCGTTATAGAATGAAGCACTCAATTGGTAATAGAACTAGAAGTTGTTTGTTTTAGCTTCTAACAACTCAAGACAAAACTTGGCTTTGAAGGAAAAACTTTCTCCTCTCATCGAACATGTTGCAGTTTGGTCAATCATCAAATCTGGATTCATAGAAAAACATCCAACAATATAATTATTTTAATTATTAAATGAGTTTAAAAATGGGCCAACCGGGCATAAAGACTCATATTTTTTAAAAGTATTACAATAAAATATGTTATTTTTAAATAAACTTAAAAATGTATTTGATGTAAGAAGTTGTCTCGATAATTATACATTTATATATTGTGATAGACTATTTATTTGGCGAAAAAATCAATATTTGATTTGATTTTATAATAAAACTCTTCAGCTTAACTAACTGCCAACTAATTTAGTGAGATAAGAGTATGTGAACGATGCTTTTTTTTTTTAATATTTAATTAAATTTTAATATTTTAAAAACTCTAATGATTGAAATATTTCTATAAAAATCTTTCCTTTAATTATATAGTCTTAGAAATAAAGTCACTAACACGATGAATACCTAGAAATAGCTTTTTTAAATATTATAGCATTTTTTTTAAATCTCATCAGAATATTATTTTCGAATACCATGTCAATGACTTGTTGGTCCATAACAATATGGAAGCATTATTATTATATTACAAATTTCTATTCTCAAACATAAATTTATAAAATCTTAAATCAAGAAAATTTTGTTTTTAAAGAAAATGGGAAAATCAATGTCTCCGAAAAAAAACAAATCATTTTTTTTTTTTTTTTGTGTTTTTATCAATTATTAGAAAAAACAACTACTAAATATTTCACACACTGATTATCCGAAAAAAAGAAACAGTTAAACCGGATTTCACCGGTCAACTGTAATATACCGGATCGAACCGGTAAAGCCTAGACCGAAACGAACAAAACCGCTGCTCCGAACAGCCACGGATTTGGGGGTTGGGCTCTGCAAAACCCTTCCAGTTTGCATCAACATTAGGAAACCATCAACCCCGTGCCGCCGATCCGATAGAGCTTCTCAAGTACGCTGTCGCCGCCGCTATCACCGGAGCCTCCGCCGCTGCCGGTTACGCCATCTTCGGTTTTATTGTCGTTACTAGCTATGTCGCTCTTCTTAGTAAGTTTCAGTAGCCGTTTTGTCATCACTCGCCCTTCTTAGAAAGTTTATGTGTGAATGTTTATTAAATTTTTGAAGTGCTTAAGTTATGCACTGAGTTGGACCATGAATTTCTCAGTAAGGGTGTATTTATATGAGAAAAAAAAAAAGGAGAAGATAAAATAAATTTAAGTTCATAAGTTAGTTTGCAGGAAAAATTTAGTGTATTTTGCCTTCTTAATTTCTTTATAAGTATTTATGAAGAAGTTTATCTACTGAAAACCTTGGTGTTCCTATGGAATCAAGTTGATCTGTAAATGATTAGAAGTAGAGGACTAGGCAGCACATAGTTGGTCTTGATCCTAAGGATTTTGGAGAGAAAAAAATGTAATTTAGAGTGCTTAAGCATTGTATATTGTTTTGATCTGCTAGATTGCATTTCAAGCTACCCCTTTGCTGTATTGAATTAGAGAATTATCCTTAATTTGGATGATTGAAATAAGCTTTAACTAACTCCCTGTTGTTAGATTAGGATCTCTCATCTTCAATGTCTGTATATTATTTTAGTTTTCTGTTGCATTCTACCTCTTGATGATCTGATATGTTGCGATTGCTTCTTTAGCTTCTATTTTGGTAGGTCCCAACATTAGTGTAGAGTGACATGTTGGTCTATACTTTCTGCATAAATTTTAAGGTTTGCTGTACGCAAAAGCAATGACAAGTTGATTCCCTGAGCTATATGTATTGGGTTGTTCTACTCCTTTAAATAAATGATTAGTCCTCTTGTCTTACCGCAATCCTTTTCTCTTTCCTTGGAGTGTTGTTATATGAAAGGATGGATGAATTTGGCCATTGGGATGGCTTCTATATTATTATTTTCTTTTCTGGTGGGAAATGGCCCTGGTCATGGATGAGTACGATGTTCTTTTTAATTTATATTCTTCTACTGTAGTTCTATAAAGACACCACAATACAATGCTGGGGTTCCACCTAGGAAACGGTAATCGTGTAAGTATTGGCTACAACAAATACATTGTGATATGATAAGTCAATCAAAGGTTTCAGATAAGTCATTGTTAGCCCCCATTTTTTCATCCATAGGAAAATTAACCAGTTCAAAATAGTAAGTATGAGACATTTGTGATTTCCAATTTTTTTCTTGGAGGTAGGGAAGACAATTTTAGGCTATATTGAAGAGAAATAGAGCTTCCAGGCTCCCATAAGAACTAAGATGAAGAGTAGATCAAATGAAAAGTAGTTGATTAAAAGAGAAAAATCCAAGAAAACTTTTGGTAAAAAAGAGAAGTCTCTCTTAATGGTTTGCTAAGGTTGTTCTTCAGATTGGCTTTGGTTGATATATGTAGACAACTCCGCCTAATACGTCAAGGTTTGGTTGTTGCTGTTGAGGACAGAGAGAGAGAGAGAGAAGAGGTTAATGTATGTATATGTGGATAACATTTTGCTGTAACCTCTATGAATTTAAGAAAAATAGTCTGGTAATTTCTGGGAGTGTTATTTGTGTACTATATAGCCATCCAAGACAAGCCCTCCATTCTGTCCTCACATATACTTGATACACAGGCACAATGCAGGGTACACAAAATTTTATAGGGTTTAGGTACATTTAAGCGGTACATTTCATTGATCTGTGTTTTGTTGTTTAGCTAATTCTCTTTGTATGCTACCTTAGTTCATGTAATTTCTTTTGCTTTATTGTTGACTGCATACTGACTTTTGTATGTAACATTGTTGTGCCCAAAAAATCAGGTGCGTGCAAAGTTTGTCTTCTGTTATTTTTGGTATGACATATGTTTTGTTTATTAATCCACCTTTGTTTCAACGGTTTGCTCTTCTCGCTTCAATTTAGAGTTATACTGAACCGTACAAAGACAAGCTTCTTCCAGATTTACTTTATCAGGAGCAACATGTGTTTACACTTGTTCTTAATCTCATTATAAAATTGACTTCGACTGTATAAGTTACGTCATGCCATTTAAGTTTTTTCTACAGAAAGATGATAGATCTAGTGAATAAGTAATGCTATTTATAATGTCATATTCATATTTTTTCAGTAACAACTTTCTCTGTACAGTTATGCCACTCAAGTTTTTAACTGGTTGGCTTGTGCATATTTGTTAGAGTCTGTGGATGATGCTGAATATTTTATAGTTTTATTTGATATGTAAAGCGAGATACAGACTGACAGATATTTAATAGACTGGGTGCTGATGCTTCTTGGAACATCTAGCTCACTTTTATGAAACGTCGAGTATACTGATGAACAACTTAAGGGAATCTGATCTTGCTTCCCCATTTACTGAACGAATACATAGTATTCATATTATGAATATTCATGTGTGTTTGCTTTTGTATCAGGATGTATATAGAATAAAGGGAATAATAGTAGTTACTAATTAAAGGGATACCATGGGTCAGACCAATCATATCTATAAATAGGACTATACTAGAGTAGAGGGAACGATGTTCATTTTATAGATTTAGCTTTAGCTCTTTGTGAAAGGAGAAATTCTCTGCTAAAGGGAAACCCTTGGAGGTGAGAGTATTCTCCTATTTCTTGTTCTTTTCATTCTATTCAATAAAATTCTTTCTTTTCTTTCTGATTTCAACTTTTGGTTCCTAACGTTTTGTAAAATTCTGCAGTTTCTAGACCCTGTTTTAGATAGGTTGGATACCAAACATGTCATAAAATATAGGTTGAATACAGGATAGGAAACATTTCAGAATAGGTTTGATTTGATGCTCATGATATCTGTCTTCTGGTCCATGGTTGTGTGAGTATTGAGACCCCTTTGACCAGGAATTTGGTTTGATGAAACAATAATTTATAATCTATTAAGTTTACAATAACAAAGGGATAAAGGTTTGATTGTTTTAAATATATAAGTTTGAATGATGTTGAGATTAATCTTGACTTTTTTCACTCCAATTGCTCTGTCCTTCTTATCAATTATATTCTTTATCTTAGTCAAGTTGTCAAACTCAAGAGTTGAGTTCAGTAAACTCTTGAGAGCTCTGTAAACTCGTTCGTAGAGTCAACTCATAAATTTGGAAGAATTTAATTTTCATGAAAAAAATTATAAATAACATTAATTCAAATATTACAATAAAATAATTAAGCAAAATAGTTAAAGATAAGTTCATTAGAATACAAGTTCAATTCAAAGTACTTTAAATATATAAGCACTTTAGGAGCATTGTTACTTCTATTTTTAGTAAATGGGATACACTTCTCGGTTAAATTTGATTCATTCCCAGATATACTTTAAATTGATTGCTAATTTCAGTTTTGAACTACAACATTAAAAAAACATATTATACAATTATCAAATAACTAAAAATAATCCCTAATTCTTAATTAAAAAAATGAAATTAAAAAACCTAATTAATTAAAAAAGCCTAATATGTAATATAATATATAATACCTTTCTTAAAAGTTGCATCACACCACCTAACGAATAAAAATCTCTTAATCCTTTTCTCCAAACCATTGTGGTGCAACAACTAACCAACAAAAAGACCCACCTTTTTGGAATACAAAACAAGACTCGCGACACTTAGCTGGAGAAGAACAAAATGGAGACAACCTCGGCATGAACGACCGTGCGGCGAGCAAACAATCGCGCGATGAGCGACGACACGGTGAACAAGCAGTGGCGTAACAAGTGGCAAGCGACGGTGACACAGTAAAGAGACAATCGCGGTGAAATCCTACTCTAATCAAGACGAGTTTTTTTCTTTTTTCTTTTTCCGTGTCGTACAACAAACGACTATGGTTGTTGTCGTTTTGAATTTAAAATATTTCTCCTTTGAACTCCCCAACTTGATTGCAAACTTGTCGGGCAAGTTGACCGAAATCTTTCCCGATTTTGTCGAGTTTACATTGAAAGCGAGTTTGTTAGTTAATTCTGAAGTTATGTGTAGAAACGTAATCTTGTACGAGTTAACTTGCGAATTTGATAATGATAATTTTAATGTTCTTGAAAATATTCTTAATTGTAATTTTATTCTCATATTTATAGGATTAGAATTTAAAGATGTTAGACGCAGACTCTTTACATTAAAAACAAGATTTCTTAAACCAACTAAAGTTGTATATCTATAGTTGGTATATGTCAAAGATTAGGAGATTTGATTGAATCTAAACACTAAATCAGATGTCTCTAATATCTAGTGTTGAAGTATGATGATTGACTAAGTCATCAAAGAAATAAAAGCAAATTAAATAACCAACACATAAAACAAGAACATAATATTGAATCAAGTATAATATAACAAGTTCAGAAGAGTTACATCCAATTCCAAATAGAAAGAAGTTAGATGCTCATAATGATTTTTGCAATAAGTGCAAAGAGCTACTTCTTTCTTGCCATAGTTCTCTTATAAGGATATTACAATAAGTACTTAATTACCTAGAACTGAACTACTATATCAGTTCTCAAAACTAGCATACAAATAAAAAAGGCATGCTTTGTTTTTATAGAAAAAATAGTTGACTGCTTAGCTCCAGATTTAGCGCTTAAGTTGTAGATGTTTCATTCTAGATATTTTCAAACCGTCTTTCTGAAAGCTTAAGCTGCACATTTTGGAATTGGGCTATTTTAGATATTTCCTTCTCATGAAGTTTTCCTTAATCGCCTTTATGGTACTCATCACCACCGATCAATTTTCTTCATTTTACATGAAAAAATAGCACAAACATATCAATTTCTACTTTTTATAACTTCTTTACTCCTCAATCTATAATTAAAGATAAAAGAGGTTATTTTAATAAGATTTATGTTAAAATTATGCAAGACAAAGACAAGTATCTAAATGATATATAATTTTACTAAAACTTAATATTTATCGGTGAAACTTTACGAAAGTTAGTATTATGCTTAGTGAAGACCTTGAATGTTTTATGCATGGACTTGATCTTTGGTGTGGGGGGAAGGAAACTGGATTCTAATGCATTAATGAGTAATAATTTTGCTTGAATCTCAAGTATAAGATGAAGAACTCACAGTCAAACTAGTAATTCATATTATGGACGAGGGTTGTCTAGTTCTGAAATCACGTCACATTCTCTGTTCATATCCATCATGGCTGCTACCGTGCTTAGAAATGTTGGGGTTTTCCTGCAAGTAGCAAGCGCAATGCATAAATGCATTGTTCCTCAAATTGCGTTGTGCAGGGTTGTTGGGGAGAAACAAAGGGTTCAAGATGAAAACCCTTTTTTGGGAACCCAGTTGCATTGCATGTCAAAACTTGGATTGAACTCTAAAATTGGGGTCTTTCTTCCTTTACCTCAAAAATGTCTTCTACACCTCCAAAAAATTTTAAATCTCAAAAATACTCATTGACCATTTAATTAAAGTCACGCACATCATATCTCCAAAATTATTTTCGGATGTCGACTTTCAGTGAAAAATATTTTCGAAAGTCAAAATATATTACCGAAAGTTGACTTTCAGAAATCAAAAATATATATTATCGGAAGTCGACTTCCGATAATGTTATTTTTGTGGGTGTAGATGGTCAAAGTTAAAAGGGTATTTTAGATAATTTTGTAAAATTTGGGGTGCTAAATAAATTGTTGGAGGTGCATGGAGAAACAGCCCTAAAATTATACTGATGAACTAGACTATGTTCTAATTTGGGTTAACCAAACGAAATTGAATTAGTTTGAATCGCTTAAACCATCTAAATGGTTGAAATTATTATTAAAGAACTTCTAATTCTAAAGCATATTTTCCAACTCATGTTATAATAATTCAGTTAAATGCAAGCACTTTCGTTTAAGAACAATTCAGTTGTTTAAAAGGTGTGACTTTTATTCTTTACATCACTTGTAGTTTGGATTTTTGCCAGACTTTATATGGAGACCTGTCTGGTCTAATAATTAAGTTCACAGGTAAAAGTTACTTTTCATTATTTAATTTAATCTTTTTAATCTTACTGGTGTTGCATTTTTCATTTTTGTTTCTTATGAACATAATCATTACTATGGGGGAAAATGCAGAAGCATTTTTGTAGTAAAAAGCTTCTGTTAAATCTTTCCAAATGATTCGGCATAATGCAAGAACAAAGGCAGGGTGGCCCCTTGTGGAGAAATTGATCACTGAACTAGATAAAAAAAAATTGTACTGCCTCGAGAACAGGTAATGAAAATGATTATTTTCATTGCAAGTTGAGGAGTCTCATTAAATATTATAAGTTCTGTTTCCTTAAATAATTAAGAATCAAATGCTATCATTGACTAAAAAAATTATGATTATGTTAAAATCTAATTCACATATATAAAAATTAAATGAAGTATAATTTCAAAAACTAATTACCGAGCAATTTAACGATAGGAGTGGTTATCAAATGAACTGAAAATAAAAAACAGTAAATACCATGTTCTTAAATGGGATTGGGTCAGATTTCACACTTTCGTTCTAATACCAATACTGGATTAAAATATATTGTTTCACAATTACGAGGGAGTTATTCATGAGAAGTGGAATTCATCAACATGAACCACTTTTAATAAATTTTAGTCTATCATGGACAAGGGTGAGAAAAAAAAATCACAATTTTCAAATCCATCCATAAACTATCCAAATTCATATTATTTTTAAGAGATAAATATAGTTTTAGCACGTCAACTTGAACACAAAATTGAAATTTGTTTTTATTTCAAATTTTGAAATAGCGTTAAATTTTTTTTAACATGTTAAACACATTTTATGATGGTATTTGAGTTGTTTATACAATTTTAACGCATTCCAACTCAAATAGAATAAGCCAAAAAAAATTAATGTCATTATATTAAAGAATTAAATCCATTTAAAGTTTGAAAACAAAAATGTATAACAGTTTGTGACATGGATTAATTTCAATTTTGCGTCCAAGTGTTGGAATTAAAAACATATTTAACTCTATTTTTAAATTCAGTTAAATGGATTTATCTCAAATCCAATATCATATTTAAAATTTTAAGTACAATTTATTTAATTGGATTTTATATAGATTGGATATCTTTCTGGATTTAAAAAATTTAAAATCTAAGGTCCGTCTACGTCATTTCAAGTTACAACTATTGGGTTAGACCCAAGTAAGGTAAAATTAAGTTAGGCTCATGCAAGGTCAGGTCGACTTGACCTAGATTAGTTTAGGCACAAGTTGAGCGAAATATGTTTAGGTTCAGGTAGAGTAAAGGCAACTCAGGCTCAGGTAGAGCCGAGTTAACCCAAGCCTAGGTTGAGCTAAGTTGGTTTGGCTCTAGGTCGAGCCAAGTTGGGGTGATTTCACATTTAGTCAAGTTAGAGCGGGTCCAAGTTCATAAAATCAAAGTTAACTAATGTTTATTCATGTTGGGCCTCACGATCATGACAAGAGAGGCCTCCTCCATTTAGACCAAGTTTGGCACCACCTAATCAAGACAAGGTTGGGCTTAGCTCGGTCAAGGTTGAGTTGAACCAAACTCGTGTCCAACTCAATAACAATGAACCAAGTCAAGTTAAGTCGGTCTAGGCACATGTCTGATTGAGTTGGATCGAGCCCAAATTTAGTCGGTTCTACATGTGCCCCAGTCAACCCGAGTCAAAATTGCCTAAAGTCAAGTAGATTCAAATTGGGCACAACTTGAGTCAAGTTGACCTAGGACTAGGTTTAGACAAATTGGTCTGGTCCTTTGTCGAGCGAAGTTAGCCTATGCCCAGATTGAGTCAAGTTGGCTTGGTTCCTAGTTGAGCTAAGTTTGCTTAGTCTCTAATCGAGTCGATTTGACCTAAACTCAAGTCAAACTGAGATATTCATGTCCCAAGTTGAGGCGAGACAGGTTGAATCCAAGTCAAGGAAAGTCGACCCCTACTTAGATCATATCGAGTTGTCCTAAACTCAGGTCGAGTTGAGTTGGCCAAAGCTTGCGATCAAGGTGAGTCATTTGAGGCTCATGTCTAACTGATTCAACCCAAGTTAAGTTGAGTCAGCCTAGACCTAGGTAAAGGTGAGTCAACCCCTACTTAGATCAAGCCAACTCGTCTTAAGCTAAAGTTGAGCTGAGTCAACTAGGACTTAGGGTCAAGATAAATCGATTTAAGGGCCAAGTTGGTATAGGCACAAGTTGATTTGACTTAAACCTAGGTTGAGTCAAGTTGGCTTGTGTCTCGTTTGATTCGAGTCAACTCAAACCCATATCAAGTTTAATTTGGATTATATTCAGACACATTGGGTCCAGTTAGTTGTAGTCAAATTTAACATGTATTAGATCAAAAAGTTAGATATACCTCGCTTATATTTAATTGAGTTGGATAAATCCTACATCAAATCAATTAAATTACGTAAGATTCAATGTACTTGACTAAATGAATTTAACCTAAATTTAATATAATATAAATTATATTAGAATAATCCAAATTAATGTAATATAGTGAAAATAAATTTATATATTTATTTTATGTATTATGAAGTAGAAGATGAATGATGAATTTTGAAAAATTCAGATTACCAAAAGTGTTAGTAGAAAAATGCCCCTTATAATTTTTTTTTTAATTTAATGTACCATGAATCGTATATGAGATCCAATGTCAAGTTTTGGTTTAATTTGCATATTTTAATCTTATAGATTTTTATCTTCAAAATCTGAAACCAAAGTTAATCCAATCTAGAACAAAAGAGAACCGATTAGATCATATTGACTATAAATATAAAATAACGAAAATTAAAATTGAGTAGATTGAATAGCTTTCCATCAAAATTGACTCAACCCATCAACTTTGCATTGAGGTGATCTAACCAATGACTTGTACATTTTTAAATGACACTGTCCCTCCTTTGAATGATTGAAATGAATGAATCCGACAAAACAACGTTGCCAAAGCAAACATATTTTTCATACTTACATGTTTTTGTCTATTCCATACATTACTTCCATACGACTTTCTTGTCATTGCCATTAATACTCTGCCCTAACGTTCAAAACTACAATATAAAAGAAATATAATACTTTTACTACTTTATAAAAATGAATAACTATATCATAATAATAATATAATAAAATTAGTACATTATTCATCATTTAAGGGTTATATATATTTATAATTTCTACATATGGATAAATTATTTTTTCAAATTTTGATACATCCTAATTTTTAAATAAAGTAAATAAATATAATACTCAAAATTTAGTTAATATGTTTTTTGAGTTTTCACACATAACAAAATTTAACCTAATTAAATTAAAAAAAATAATTATATTTATCTACTTTTAAAGTTTGAAGATTAAAATTTAAAAACGAATTCCATTTTAAACATTAAAAATATATTTGAATTCATCTATCATCTATCATCCTTTAGTTAAAACTAAAATATAAGTTTAAATTCATCTATCATTTATGAATTTAAAAGTATAAAAAATGGCGTACAACTTGCCCTTTTCTCCAATCAATCATAACACGTAAATACAAAATTTTAAACCTAAAATTCCACACCTACTTGCACAGAAATCTAAAACACTGTTAGAAAAATCCATTATCGAGGATGGAAAGCAACAACACCTGTTTGATAGATAACAAATTATTCTTGTTGAAAAGTAGCGTTAATCTACCGAAATAGAAATTTTAGTGAAGTTGAATACTTTGTGTCATAGTTACTCAGTTTTGGATGAAGAGAATCTTATATCAGTAACCTAAATAAATATGAAAACGATGCATCATTTTGGAAGATAAAATACTATGAGTCGAACTTATGATTATATTTCTTCTAATTTAAAATTTTAAGATAATAAACTAATCATTTCTTTAAAAATATTTTATTTTTATTTTATTTAACATAAAATTTAAATTTATAGTTTTGTTTAAAAAAACATAAATAAATATTTAACATTAGAGATTAATTTAAATTTTAACTAACAAATTAATCGTAATTTATATTTATAATAAAAGCTATTTTAAATATTAATGTTTTTAATTAGTTAAATAATATCTAAATTAATTAATATAGTGATTAATTATTTTTTGTCAAATTAATTGATATTTAATGATTTTGTTATAATGTATATCTTCCGGACAAAATATTAAGTATTTTTTATAGCATAATTCAAAACTGAATTTATGTATTCAGTAAGAGTTTATGTTCAATCTAACATCAAATACTATCACGCATGAGACAAATCTTGGAATTTGTTTGATCACTATGGCTCACTTACTTTCCACCACTTCATACTTTAATACTTTCTTTATTAGTCTAATTAAAGAGGGAGATATGTGACATGAAGATCTAAAACCTGATGGGAATGACATTTTCGCATTAATTTAGAGTTTTAATAGATAGAATATCATAATTTTTTTTTTAGAACTACATTTTTATTAGTGTAGAAAATACGTTTTTATAATAGATAAAAAAGAATAAGTATCCTGGTATCATAGTTGTGGAAATCATAGAAAATGTGATCTTTCTATGACGTCACGAAAACTTATCATAGTAAGTATGATTTATCATAGAAAATGTGTTCTTTCTATTAGAGTTTTAATAGATAGAATATCATAATTTTTTTATTTTAAAAACTACATTTTCACTAGTGTAGAAAACACGTTTTTATGACAGGTAAAAAAGGAACAGGTATCCTAGCGTCAGTTGTGGGAGTCATAGAAAGTGTGGTCTTTCTATGGCGCCACGAAAACCTATCATAGTAAGTCTGATTTATCATAGAAAGTGTGTTTTTTCTATTAGAGTTTTAATAGATAGAATATCATAATTTTCTTATTTTAAAACCTACATTTTCACTAGTGCAGAAAACACGTTTTTATGACAGGTAAAAAGTAACATGTATCCTGGCGTCATAGTTGTGGGAGTCATAGAAAGTGCGTTCTTTCTATGGCACCACGAAAACCTATCATAGTAATTCTGATTTACAATGTTAGGTCTTAGTGCACTGTCGTAATAAATTTAACTTACTATGACATATGTTAATAGACCAATCATAATAAGTTAACTTACTATAACAAATATTGGGATACCTAACATAGTAAGTCAACTTATTATGACAGGTCACTAAATATCTATCATAATAAATCTAATTTACTATGATAGGTACTCCTAAACATGATATAATAAGTGATTATTTTTTATATATTTTTTTAATTTTTTTTCATTCATAATGGTATTACCTGAATGTAACAATATACAATTTCTAAATAAAAGAATTTCATTGACTTAATCCAATAAATATTATTCAAAAAAGACTTATTCTATCAAAATATGTGTGTCTATGCATATAAAAAATCTTATAACTTTAAAATTTATTCATATATTCTAAAAAAGACTAAATATTATACATATCTCATTATGAACCAATCACCTAATAAGATGATTCCAAGATCTCCTGTACCGATAGGAATAAGAAAATCACAATAAAGCTTCTTTGCCATGTTCTTTTCAGGTGTCTATAAAGTTCACTGCTATAATAATCTACAAAGCAGTAAAAAAAGTTCAATAAAAAATTTCATTAAAAGGATTGTATTTGATTGATAAAACTAAAGGACAATAACATCTGTCATATAACATTTTATTTCAAAACAAGCTTTCATAAGGTTTTTCTTCCACCAAACTTGTCAAATTAGCTTTCTAAGTTAACTTTTCCCCTCCCAAATTTAAAAACTAATCATAATTATTCAAAGCCAAGACACACAACAAAGATTTGAAGGAAAATCTAGTAGTCCAACATTCCTCTAATTAAGACATGCTAATTAAGATGAAGATTATTCAATGTGTTTGGACACTCAACTTCTATATTAATGGTTTGAAAAGAACAATACTGACAAGTTGCAGAATGATTAATAACAATTTTGAATGGTAGTTGGACTGACGCTTCATTGGATGAAGAAGGCCAACGTAGATCTATAAAATATACTTCTTTTCCTAATTCCAAATCATCAATGTTGCCCTTATTCACTCTTTTGGTCACTGTACTACAACTACCAACATTAAATATATATTTTATTGGGCCATCATCAATCAACATATTTCACTCTCTCTCTATATAATTGAATATATGAGTGTGTGCTTTAATTAAATTAGTGTGAACTAGTTAGGGTTGATTAAAAATAGGCACCCTAGTCTCATAAACATTCTGATCTTGTTTTAAAAGTAACCACCACTAAAATCACTTGTGAATATATTAATAAATTATTTACTTTTGTTTCTTTAATCTCAGTTGGTTTAATACTCATGATCTTAATCCTTTGAAGGAATTTCTACGTTGGCATGCTCTTAAGCGGAAACATAACTAATCAAGAATACTTTTTATACAAGAAACTCACAACAATCTCGTGATCTTGACTTTGATACCAATTGTTAAGATCGAACCCTTACCTCTAGACCAATAGTCATTAGTCAGGGCACAACACTTTTTACTTTAAGAGTTTAACACAAGTCCAAACGTCACGATTCGATTGTAACCTGTTCCACTTGACCTCTATCACGAAACAATTGATGCCACATGCAACACTAATATCACTAACATGTTTTTTGAAAAGATACATTAGGAAAATTTAACATGAGATCTGAGTCAAACCTACCTAAGAAATTGACACCATCTTCGATCATAAATCTTAAGATAATGGATTTTTTGAGTCTTTTGCTTTATGCGATACTTAAATTTATCAATTTTTACCCAATGTTAAATTTAAACTCACACCACATCAACCTCACGTCATTTTGTTTATAAAAGTGACAAGTTATGTGTTTCATAACACAAAAATAATGTTGTGGAGTTATAACACTACAAAAAAATGTTTCATTAACAACTAAGTTTAGTGATCAATTTAAATACTAATTTACAAAATAAAAAAATATTGGTTACTAAAATAGTCACTATTACGAATAAAAAATTATAATTGATCGTTAAATTAGTCACTAATTAATTAGAGACTAATTTAGAAACTAATTCCTTTAGTAGAAAAAAATTGCTACCTACTGTATAGTAACTAATCTTCTTTGATAGCTAAAATCTTGGTATTGGAAATCAAATTAGAGACAAATTATAATTTTTTATTCATAATAGTGATTATTTTAGTAACCAATAATTTTTTTTATTTTGTAAATTAGTATCTAAATTAGTCACTATAGTGACTAACAACTTTTATTCACTAAAATTTGTTGTTAATGAAAATTTTCTTATAGTGTGATAATCTAATTTAAGAATTATTTAAATTTACATTGATTAAAAGTAATATTATTCAAATCTATATAACTTTTTGTTCCATAAGGAATTATATTTCCTATTTTTTCTTTAATAAATACCGTGTTTAATATTTTTATAAAACAATAATGTTAAATATAGTTGAATTAGCTAAAATTAAAATATAAATATTATATGGATGGATATGCTTGAATACAAGTGAGAAGTATCTTTGGAAGTTTTCTCTATTAAAGATATATATTTAGTTAAACAATAAAAAAAATAAATGTTAAAATAGTTTTTTTGTCCCAATTTTTATCAAATTTTGTTAAACCAGTCATAATTTCATTTTTGTGCTTAAACATATGTTAATTTTCGTTAATTTTGTTCAATTAAGTCCTTTTTTTGCTAACACCATTTAAATCATTAATGGCCATGAAAAGTAATTGTCACATGTCACTTTATGTTTTTTTTTTTAAATGTCCACGTGTCAATCCAGTAACGTGTAACATGTTAGAGTCAATGTTTTATATTCAATTTGGTCCATATATTCGTGATTTTTATTCAATTTAGTCTCAATTTTTGTTAACATGAACCAATTTTGTCCTTCTCCAAATTTTATATTATTTAGGGATCAAATTGAATATAAAACACTGACTCTGATACGTGACACACTGCTGGATTGTCATGTAGACATTTAAAAAAATTTATAAAATTTATAAAAAAATCAAAAAAACAGTAGCAGTCATTGTTTATGATTGTTAATGATTTAAACGGTGTTAACAAAAAAAGAACCTAATTGAACAAAATTGACGAAAACTAAAAACTATTTAAGCACATAAACAAAATTAGAACCGATTTGACAAAGTTTGATAAAATTGGGACAAAAAGGTATTTTAACCAAAAATAAAAAAATCTTTTATGCCCTATATTAAAATTGACTTTATATTTATAAACATCCTAACTATGAAATCCATGACATAGATTTGGAAAATGAAGGAATGAAATTATTGGATGGCTGATTTGTAAAGCGGTAACCTCTTAACATCACTCATTTTCAAATTTTGGCTTGTTTGATTATACCTAACGTGCACGTATATTAGTTTTCATCTTGATTTTATTATTCTTGAGTTTGATCGTATCTGGTTCTATACACCACAAACTTTGTACTTATGTTATATAATTGATTACTAGAAATTATAATGTATAAAATAGAAATGTATGTAAATTTTACAAGTTAAATTAGATTTTTTAATCTACTTTACACGACGACGGTATAGTCTATTTTAACTACAACTTATTATATTATTTCATATTGCTGCCAATAAAAATCTAGTTTTTATACTGGAAAATTTTAATCTTAAATGTGACGAGAGAGTAAAATATTTCACCTTGATTAGATGTAAAAGAATTCTGATATATAAATAAATGTATTTTTTTTATAAATTAATTTTATGGAATGTTAGTTTATATATAAAGATTTTTTTTTCAAACTTATTTTTTAAATTAAAATAATAATCTTATCATTTTTTTTAATTTAACTTTATTTTTAATTTGACATTTTTTTAAACTTAACTATTTTTTTATTTATTTTAAGACTGGGTATAAAATAAATAAAAGCTATTTATACTAAATTATAAAAAATATTTTTATTTAATTTAATAATTATAATAAAAACAATAAAAATAATGATTTTATTATTTTTTATTTAGTAATGGATCTTGGTAGATAATTTTAAGAGACTCAAAATAATATACTCAAAATTTATATGATTAATTATTATCACTAATATAATAAATATTAATATATAATTTAGTATAACTGAAATTACAAAAGAAATCACACATATCTAGTCATTTTTTGTTATTCTTAAACTAATCAATAATTGAATTAGAACTAAAATTTTTAACTATTAATTTTTTAATTAAAGTAATCATATTGTCACTTCAATGTTAGCTCCTCTTTTTTCACTTTTAGAAAATGAATTTATTCTTTATTTTTCATTAAAATATAATTTAGATAACTGCAACTACAAAAAAAATTACACATATCTATAGAATTATCATTAGTTCTTTCAGATTTTTGAACTTATCAATAATTAAATTAGAATTAAAATTATCAGTTATTTATTTTTTGATATAAATAATCATATTGTCGACAAGAAATTCATATTCACAGTACCTTCTGTTCTATCATTGTTAAAAAATGAATCTATTTTTTATTCTTCATTATTATACCGATTTTTTTTTAAAAAAACTTTAATATCAAAAAATAATTTATTATAATCTAATAGAAAATTCAAAGATGTGATTACTAAAAAATAATCTATAATAATTCAGTCACAATTAAAAACTGATTTTGAAAAAATATATAGGACATTATATTTTCTTTAATATTTATAAAAAATAAATATACAAATGCTCAAAAGAGAAAAAAAATAATACTAACCATTAAACTAATAAATATTCTAACTTCATTTTTTCTTCATAAACAAAAAAGAAAACAAGTGAGAGTAGATGATGAGTATCATATGTAAAAAACTCAAAAAACAATAGAAAAGAAAATAAAACAAAGTATCTTAATAAATATTTTTATTTTTTATTATATTTAATTTTATGTTTTATTATTTATTAACATTAAATATTATGCTCTATAAAAGAAATACAAATATATCTAATTTAATTTTCATCCATTACAAATATACACAACATATAATTTAAAATTTTCAAAAATTTAAATTTTTTTAATATATAAATTCACTAAAAGTTAATAAAACAAAAACATATTTAATTCTAATTTTTTTTTTTAAAAGTTGGGACAAGAACACCCTGTCCATGAGAAGGTCTACCATTGCTTCTATTATCATTAAAAAAAAAAAACAGATACATAAGATATATGATTTTACTTATTTTATGTAATTTGAGATTTTGTAAATATGGGTGTACCATCCTTCATTAAATTAATCTTCAAAATATGTAATTAATTTGATAATTTGATTTCTAGTTCGTAATGAAAAGCATAAAAGTACACAAACATATTTGAATGTATATTAAGAAAAAAATACACAAGGTTGGAGTATGCTTTTGCGCTCTTTTAATTAATTTGTCGGAAAGATATACAATTCTAAATTTGGTCTTTAATTAGTTATTATTGTCACGTTTAACAGACAGCCCTTATAAACTTTGACTCATTAATCTATACATCCGTTAAGTGTTGGACTTATTTGAATTAATTTTCTACTTAAAAAGCATACTTTTATAAAGACAAAAGAACTGCACATCATATATTATTTATAACCTTTCCTGTGCAGTCTTTTCGTTTCTTATCGGTACCTTTCCTCTGTATTAGCTTTTGAAAGTATAACTTATTTAATCTTTGTATACATTTAAAATAATTAAAGACAGAAGAAACCGATGATTCTCTGAATTTTTCTAGATTCTACATTATTAATTTAGTAATATCCATATGAGGGATGTTAGATATTGTTTATTTATATATATATATATATATATATATATATATATATATATATATATATTAATGATATTAGTGAGAGATTTGATAACTCTTATAATAATAATAATAAGAGATAAAGAGTAGACGAGGAAAGCAGTCAAAATAATTTAGGTTAAAGCATGCATAGCACATCCATTCGTCCATATTATATGAGATACAACAAAATCATATGTACTTCTCTCTCAAAATACAATAACTTGTTAAATCAATTTAGTGTAGTGAAAGATTTTCGCACCTTATGAACATCGATATCTTAAAGATAATATAAAGAAAAATATAAAACATTTATATGAACTCTAATGTTTAATGGTATGTTTATTCCATACAAATAGGAGTATTTACAAATAGAAAAGGAAAAAACAAAAATAAATTATAATAAAAAATATAACTCTTGTCGGTAAGTATTTACCAAAATTTCACGTTGTAATGTGAAGAAGAAAGAAACAAAAAAATATTATAAAAGTAAAGTTATTTTTAGAATTGTCACAATAACTCAATAAGTCCTTCGAGTGTTTGGAAAGTTTGGATAATTATATATCATTGGAATGTTTCCGATTTTTGGCAGAAAAATTACAAGAATTTGTAATTTTGATCCAAAAGAAATTATAAGAAAGTTTGCGATTTTTTACATTTTTAGTACATGATTTTTCAACTATTGTTAACTATAAATATCATTAACTTGTAAAATTAAAATTCCATAAAAAATATTAGTAGAGACAACATAATATTTTAATAATATATTTTTTAAATTATATTAAAATATTGTTTTTTTGATATGTAACTTATTTATTATCTGGTAGGTGTTCTTAACTACCGCTGGTTATTGCCATCAATATAGAAAGCACACACAGCATGTTCCCCACATAATTCATAATTGGTCAAATATATTTTGCTCACTTTGTTTTATATAAATTATTTATATACCTCTAATTTCTTGTGTGTGTGTGTTTTTATCATCTCCACTGACGAACTCAGAGCAGAACAGCAGCCACAGATATATAATCTCTTCCACCGCCACACCGACCTCCTCGACTGCAAAATGTTCATCAGCTTTTCATCTTACACTCTAAATGATCTAAAAAAGGCAGATAAAACAATTAAGTGTTCTGATGCTGATATACTTTTTAATGAGCTTCATTTGACACATGATGATTGAATAGTATTAACTTTTCTTGAAAGTTAATGCTAGATATTAGTACATACTATGATCACATGAAATACTTAATAGCTTCTCTGAAAAAGCATAGTAACACATCACCACCTTCCTCTGTTGACCAATAAACAAGGCATCATGTTGAACACACCCTGCTTATTTTTTTTTTCCTTTTTGACACAAGTGGTAAAGCAGAATTGTCAAGCTCTCTCACATCACACAACCTAAAGTCAAGGAAATTTTAAGTATGAAGTGGTGCCATTGTGTGAAGGCAAATATAGGTATTAATAGTAATTAAGTCAAAGTTGAAAAGAATAAGCCGGCACTGTTTCTCTTTCTATATAGATGCATGTGTATACATGTACACTGTATGATTCATTTGCATTTTCCAATCACCCTCCTTTTAACTCTATCTCCTTTTCTCTGAAAACTTACTTCAGCTTCCCCATGGGAGAAACTCAAGAAGTGCAACACCCCCACGAAACTAGTTTCACCATCCACATGGGAGAATCTCAAGAAGTACAACTTAGCAAAATTGGTAAGTCAACTTTTTCTCTTCCATAGTTAACACAAAAAGGTTCAACTATGTTAAAAGAGACAAGTTAGAAGTATAAGGTTTGCTTAAAAGGCTTTTCCTGGAGTTGCATCATATTTTGTTACATACTCACAGAAACTGTGATGAAATATAGGATACGAGATATCTTTCCATTTCAATTATGCAGAACATAGACATGTTCCAGTTTTTGTGTCATTTTTATTCATCTATTGGAAAAATCTTGGTCCTAATTTCGATGGATCCTAGGATGTAAATTGCCGAACCAGACATAACAATGGTGCCAGCGGAGTCCAGACAAAATTCAAGCAACAAGAAACAAAATAACGTGATAATCTATGTCACTGTCCACAGTGTAGTTGGTACCTTAGTTGTAAAAGAGGTAAAGTCACCTAGGCTGAGATGGTGTGGATGATGGAGTTTTTTCCGTGAAGGTCTATTTTCTGAGCTGTATCAGTATATACTCTCCCCCACAAAACAAAATTAAAGAACAATATCATCCACTGATTGGTGAGGCTTTTAGTTTTGATTATACTATAAATTATTAGGATCTGAGAGATTTTTATATTTTATGCTTATAAATAACCATCCAAGTTATTTTATCCTTATTTTTCTTGTGTTTCAAATATTTATACAAGAAATTAAACCAACTTTTTCCAAATTTAAAGAAACAGGAAGAAAAGGTGATACTTTTATAGTTACTCATCAAGACAGAAAACAAAAACAAAAGAAGATTTTCTACTGGTAGAGTCTTAGCTTGGGGATAGAGATGCAAGACATCCAATTATATATATCAATGAAGATATTCAACAATAACAGTAATAACAGAAGAAGAAGACGAAGAAGAAGAAGAAAAACTTATTCACAAATAAAGCAACTTTACTTCTGAGGAAGTGAGTTCTTAAGTAAATCAGAAGTATGCACAACAGCTTTATTCGATCTATAATCACATATTATGTAACTGTATATAATGAGAATTTGTTATGCTTTTCTAGAAGCTAATGGAGTGCAACAAACAAATTCCTTGGAGGGCAATAAATTTGGTGGTCCAATGAATGAGTCGATGACGATGAGTAAGAAAAGAATATATTACCGTTGGTTCAGAATAGCCATACATTCTGCACTTATGTTGGTGAGTTCATCAGCTGCAATACTCCTTGGAAGATTGTACTATGAAAAGGGTGGGAAGAGTAAGTGGATGGGAACACTTGTTCAACTTTGTGGTTTCCCTATTATGCTTCCTTATTACTTCATCACAGCACCCAAAAATTTGACCACAAACAGTAGCATTCATCCAAATCAGCCATCTGCTTCAATGCTAGCATTTGTGTATGTCTCAATTGGCCTACTTTTGGCATTCGATTGTTATTTATATGCAATTGGGTTATGGTACCTTCCTGTCTCAACCTATTCTCTCATTTGCTCATCCCAGTTGGCTTTTAATGCTTTCTTCTCATACTTCCTCAACTCACTCAAGTTCACACCTTACATTGTAAACTCTTTAGTCCTTCTCACCATTTCCGCTACCCTTCTTGTATTTCAAAACGAGTCATCATCAGATGATTCAGACTCCACACAAACATCCAAGAAAAAGTACGTGATTGGATTCATATGCACTGTTGGTGCATCAGCAGGGTATGGACTGTGGCTTTCCCTCACACAGTTGGTGTTCAAGAAGGTCATGAAAAGGGAAACATTCAAAGTGGTGATCGACATGATAATGTACACGTCTCTTGTAGCTACCTGTGTTACTGTAGTGGGACTTTTTGCTAGTGGTGAATGGAATGGTTTGAGGAATGAAATGAATGAGTATGAGTTGGGGAAGGTTTCATATGTGTTGAACCTCACTTTCACAGCCACACTTTGGCAACTCTTTACAATTGGTTGTTTTGGACTCATCACAGAGGTTTCTTCCCTCTTCTCAAATGCCATAAGCGCTTTGGGTGTGCCTATTGTTCCAATGTTGGCTGTGGTAGTCTTTCATGACAAAATGCATGGTATTAAGGCCATCTCTATGGTGCTTGCTATTTGGGGCATTATATCATATGTGTATCAACAGTACATTGATGATACCACGTCCGAAAACACAGTCACTAGTCACGTTCCAATAGCTTCTGTACCCCAAGAAGAGGTTCATAGATAAGTTAGGTAGCCTTTTTAAGTCATCAATTTTGAGACTTAGAAACACTGTCCCTCTTTGTATTACAGATTTTCAACACTTATAAATATGCATATATTTCATATCAGTAATTGAATTTTGAGTTTAATGGCTTTGCACTGTCAACCAATAATCGATAACATGACTTTTAAGGTAGCTAACAGAAAAAGCAATGAACTTACTGTACATTGTATTTTGGATTGAATGATAATATCAAAGTTTAGCTTTTAGTTCAATCTGTCGGATAATTATTGTACTTTAACTATATCACATGTTGATAATAAATGTCTGACATACTTCCTTTGTGGAGAATATAGATAAAAAGACAATCATTACTGATCTATATAAACTGTTTCAAATTTTGGGCCAAGTTCTGTATAATGGTAAGTAATTGCAATTGAAAAAGGGTCTTTCTTCTTCCTGCACCTTCTTAATTTCTTTAACACTTCCAAAATTTCTTTAAATCCCAAAAAGACCTTTTGACTATTTAAGTAAAATCAAAGACATCACACACTCAAATTTAATTCCACATGTCAACTTCCTTCCAAAAGTCAAAATATATATTGCAATTCAACTTCTAAAAGTCAAAATATATTACTAGAAATTAATTTCTGGAAATCAAAATATATTATCGGAAGTCGACTTTCAAATGTCAAAATATATTATCGGAAGTCCACTTCCAGAAATAAAAAAATATTACCGAAATTCGACTTTCGAAAATCAAAAGACTCTTGAAAGTCAAAAAAATTAATTCAGTTTTAAATATTTTTAATTTTATTTAAAATTTATGTTTTTTAAGTTTTACCTGTTTTTTTAGTTTAATTAATTATTTTATTTATTTTTTATGTTTTCATATTTCTTAATATATATTTATATATATATATATATATATATATATATATAAATAAAACTAAAATAACATTAAAATTTAAATAAAAAAAACAAAAAGTGAAAAATTTATTCTATTTTATTTAATTTAATTTAATATTTAAATATATTTTTAAAAAAAGAAAAAGAAAAAGAAAAAGAAA